>ENA-OOQP01000558-OOQP01000558.1-human-gut-metagenome-genome-assembly--contig:-NODE-558-length-17242-cov-2.770932_pt1 | contig 17242 bp, 14 predicted proteins | sample MGYA00241266_ERZ501171 | MGnify/ENA primary metagenome ERZ501171 (study PRJEB25962, sample SAMEA2042501) | human gut metagenome | biome: human gut; feature: human-associated habitat; material: faeces...
AGGTTCGAATCCTTGTAGCCCAGCTACGAAACTCCAACCGAATGCGTTGGAGTTTTCTTTATATAAGGAAGGAGAAGCCATGTACAGCTACAAGACCAGGATCAGATACAGTGAGCTTGATGCAACGGGACATTTAAAAATAGAATCGCTTCTGGATTATTTTCAGGACTGCTCCGCCTTCCAGTCGGAGGCGCTGGGAGTGGGCTTTTACCCGCTGCAGGAACGTGGACTGGCATGGGTGCTTTCCTACTGGCAGATTGTGGTGGACAGGTTCCCGGATTTCTACGAGGATGTGGAAACGGGCACATATCCCTATAATTTCAAGGGCTGCTTCGGCCAGCGTAACTTCTTTATGAAGGATAAGGACGGAAACTTCCTGGCAAAGGCGGACTCTTTGTGGAGCCTGATTGATACAAAAGCCTTTAAGCTTACCAATATCCCCGAGGATGTTTCGGCGAAATACGAAAAGAGCGAGAAGCTCCCCATGGACTATGCGGGACGTAAGATTGCAGTGCCGGAGGGCGGCAGCATGGAGGAAAATATTACCGTGAACCCGCACCATTTAGACACCAATCATCATGTAAACAATGCGCAGTATGTACGCATGGCGGCAGCCTATCTGCCGGAAAGCTTTGAAATAGGACAGATGCGCGTGGAATACCGTAAGCAGGCGCTGTTACACGATGTGCTGCACCCGTATGTGGTAAAACGCACGGCGGAGAGCGGCGAAGAACTGTATACCGTTTCCCTGCAGGATGAAGAAGGCAAGGCATACGCCAACGTGGAATTTAAGGAGAAAAAGCATGATTAAATTAGGAGAACAGCAGAAGCTTACCGTAGTAAAGAAAGTGGAATTCGGTGTGTACCTGGCAGAGGACGTAAAGGCGGAGGAGCGAGTGCTTCTTCCCATAAAGCAGGTGCCGGAAGGAACCGAATTGGGGGATGAAACAGAAGTTTTTGTATACAGGGACTCCAAGGACAGGCTGATTTCCACCACGCAGACACCGTTACTCAAAATGGGCGAGGTGGCGCGGCTTACGGTAGCGGACGTCAATAAATTCGGCGCATTTTTGGACTGGGGACTGGAAAAGGATTTGTTCCTTCCCTTTAAGCAGCAGAAGGTGCGCGTGAAAAAGGGCGATACCCCTCTCGTTTCCTTATATATAGACAAGAGCGGACGGCTCTGCGCAACCATGAATGTGTATGAAAACCTGCGCTCCGACAGCCCTTATCAGAAGGACGACAGAGTAACCGGCGTTATTTACGAAACGAGCCCCGAGTTCGGTATGTTTGTGGCAGTGGACGATTTGTATTCCGCACTCATTCCCAAGAAGGAGGCATATGGGGATTTGAAGGTGGGCGATACCGTAAATGCCAGGGTTACTTCCGTAAAAGAGGACGGCAGACTGAATCTGAGTGTCCGGGAGAAAGCGTACCTGCAGATAGAGACCGACGCCGAAAAGGTGCTCAAGGTGCTCGACAGCTTTGACGGCGCTATGCCCTTCAACGACAAGGCATCCCCGGAGGTCATCAAACGGGAGCTGCAGATGAGCAAGAACGAATTCAAGAGAGCGGTGGGACATTTACTGAAAAACGGTATGATAGAAATTGGAGAGAAAAGTATTCGCAGAAAGTAAAAAAACGACTGTTTTTGTTAAGAATGTCTAATTTTTTATCCTTCGAGGGTAGATTTTTTTGTGAAAATAGATTAAAATGGTTTTCATCTATGGAATAGGATGGAGTACGTGTATGATATCAAACCAAATTTTACAGAATACCATTGAGGGGTTAAAAAACATTGCCAGGGTCGATTTCTGTGTCATGGACACAGAGGGCAAGGAGATGGCATCCACTGCAGATATGCGCAACTGCTCTAAACAGGCAGCGGAATTTGCGGCGTCCTTCGCCGATTCCCAGGAAATCCAGGGCTACCAGTATATCAAGGTAATGGACGACCAGCAACCGGAGTATGTGCTGATTGCGGGCGGAAGCGGAGAAGATGTGTATACCATTGCAAAAATGGCGGCTTTTCAAATCCAGAATCTGATGGTTGCATACAAGGAACGGTTTGATAAGGACAACTTTATTAAGAACCTGCTTTTGGATAACCTGCTTTTAGTAGATATTTACGGCAGGGCGAAAAAGCTGCATATCCCCACGGATATCGGCAGAGTTGCTATGATTGTGGAGTCCGAAAACGGCAAGGACAACAATGCTCTGGAGCTTACCAGGGTACATATTGGAGGTAATGGAAAAGATTTCATCACCGCAGTGGATGAAAATAATGTTATAGTAGTGAAGGAGCTTTCCGACACGGACACCAACAAGGACATTGAGAAAATTGCCAAGAGCCTGATTTCCTATCTGCAGAAGGAAGGCGTTGCCGGCGTGCATGTGGCATACGGTACGATTATCCATGAGATTAAGGAGGTCAGCCGTTCCTACAAGGAAGCCAAGATGGCGCTGGATGTAGGCAAGATTTTCTTTGATGAAAGAAACGTCATTGCTTACAGCGAACTGGGTATCGGCAGACTGATTTACCAGCTGCCCATTCCTCTTTGTAAAATGTTCATCCGCGAAATCTTCGGCGGAAAAAGCCCGGATGATTTTGATGAGGAAACCCTTACTACCATCAGTAAATTCTTTGAAAACAGCCTGAATGTGTCCGAAACGTCCAGACAGCTTTTCATTCACCGGAATACACTGGTTTACCGTCTGGACAAGCTGCAGAAAAGCACGGGACTGGATCTGCGCGTGTTTGAAGATGCCATTACCTTCAAGATTGCGCTCATGGTCGTAAAGTACATGAAATACATGGAATCATTTGAATATTAAAGAGGTACAGAATGTCAAGAAAAGAAGAACAGAGAAAACAACGGGAGAAAATGATTGAAGAAAACGGTCTGATTTACCTGGACAAGGTAAGTAAGATTTATACAGCGGGTGCACCGGCATTAAACGGTGTGACCCTGCATATCAACAGAGGCGAGTTTGTCTTTGTAGTCGGCGACAGCGGCTCCGGCAAGTCCACCCTGATTAAGCTTTTGTTAAGAGAACTTATCCCTACCAAGGGAAAGGTATGGGTGATGGGACATGATGTGGCAAAGCTGTCCCACTGGAAAATTCCGAAATTCCGCAGAAACCTGGGAATCGTATTCCAGGATTTCCGTCTGCTTAAGGATAGAAACGTATATGAGAATGTTGCGTTTGCGCAGCGTATCGTAGAAGTTCCCGCCAAGGAAATCCGTAAAAACGTACCGAAGATACTGGCTACGGTGGGACTGGCAGGCAAATACAAGGCAAAGCCCAAGCAGCTCTCCGGCGGTGAACAGCAGAGAGTGGCGCTGGCGCGTGCCCTTATCAACAATCCTTCCATTCTGCTGGCAGATGAGCCTACCGGCAATCTTGACCCCAAGAACTCATGGGAAATCATGAACCTTTTAGAGGAAATCAACAAGTCCGGCACAACGGTAGTGGTGGTTACCCACAACCGTGAAATTGTCAATGCCATGCACAAGCGCGTGGTTACCATGAAAAAAGGCGTCATCGTAAGCGATGAAGAGGAAGGAGAGTATATCGATGAAGATTAGTACCTTATTTTATACTCTCAGACAGGGAGTAAGAAATATATTCCGTAACAAGCTGTTTTCCATGGCATCCATTGCCACCATCGCAGCCTGCCTGTTTTTATTCGGCATCCTGTATTCCGTGGTTATGAACTTCCAGCATATTGTCAAAAATGCACAGGAAGGAGTTTCTGTTACCGTATTCTTTAACGAGGGCACTTCCCAGGAACGGATTGATGCCATTGGGGAACAGATTAAAGCCAGAGTGGAGGTTTCCAATATAAAGTATACGACTGCGGATGAAGCCTGGGCCTGGTTCCAGGAAAAATATTTCGAAGGAAAGCACACGGAAGGCTTCCCCACCAACCCTCTGGAGGGTTATGAAAATTACGAAGTTTTCTTAAACGACGTATCCATGCAGGATGCACTGGTTACCTGGCTGCAGTCCCTGCCGGATGTGCGTCTGGTTAAATACAGCAGTCTGACGGCGAACGCCCTGACCGGCGTCAACCTGATTGTGGCATATGCCTCCGTGGGTATTATCGTCATTTTGCTGGGTGTATCTATTTTCTTGATCAGCAACACGGTTACCATCGGTATTTCCGTAAGACAGGAAGAAATCAGCATTATGAAATACATCGGTGCCACGGACTTCTTTACCAGAGCGCCGTTCGTTATTGAGGGTATGTTAATCGGCGCCATCGGTTCCGGTATTCCTCTTTTACTGATTTACTTTATTTACAATGACGTGGTGACATCGGCAATGTCCAAGTTCCAGGCACTGTCATCCATCCTGAATTTCCTTACCGTACAGGAAGTATTCCATGTGCTGGTTCCCGTATCCTTAGGTATCGGTATCGGCATCGGCTTCCTGGGCAGCTTTACCACAGTTAGAAAACACTTGCGCGTATGATTAAGAGAGGACAGGCAGGTATGAAAAAAAGACTTGTGATGGTTTTTACGGTGGTACTCATGCTGGTACTTTTCAGCCACATGCCATCTTCCACAAAAGCAGCAACAAGCTATTCGTCTCTTACCTCGGACAGTATCAAACAGAAGGAAGAGCAGATAAAACAGGCGGAGCAGCAGAAGAAAAGCCTGCAGAATTCCCTGACGGATGTGAAGGCTATCAAGAAGAAGCTGGAGCAGGAAAAAAGTAATCTGAAAAATTATGTGCAGGAGCTGGACGCCCAGCTTGCCGAGGTGCAGGACAATATCACCCGGCTGACCGCCGAAATCCAGCAGAAGGAAGAGGAAATCCGTGTTACGCAGGAGGAGCTTGCGGAAGCAAAACAGATAGAGGAAGACCAGTATGATGCGATGGTGGAGCGTATCCGCTTTATGTACGAGCAGGGCGAGTCTTCCTACATCGACATCATTTTCAGCGGAGAAAGCTTAAGCAGCATTATGAATGCCGTTGAATATATGGAGCAGATTTCCGCATATGATAGAAAACAGTTAGACCAGTTTATCTTAAACAGGCAGTATATTGAGCTCTGCGAACAGCAGCTTGAGGCGGAAAAGGAAGTTTTGGATGAAACCAAAGTCAGCGTTGAGCAGGAGCAGAAAGCCCTTGAGGAGCTGATTGCCGCCAAGGAACAGACTATCAGGGAATACGAATACGATATTTCCAACAGAGAGCAGGCCATCAAGGAATACGAAGCCGACATCCAGGAGCAGAACGAAATCGTGCAGGCTCTGGAAGCGGCAATTGCCGAAGAAAAACGTAAAATTTTAGAGCAGAACGGTACTGTACTGATGTACGACGGCGGGCAGTTCAAATTCCCGGTGGCTACCTATACGAGATTGTCGGACGATTACGGCTGGCGTATGCATCCCATCCTTGGCATACAGAAGTTTCACAACGGTATCGACCTGGCATCTCCCAGCGGTACGGCGATTTATGCGGCTTACGACGGAAAAGTGGTAGCGGCATCCTACAGCAGTTCCATGGGTAATTATGTTATGATTGACCACGGCGGAAGCCTGTACACCATATATATGCATGCCTCCAAGTTGTATGTCAGCACAGGAGACGTGGTCGTAAGAGGGGAGACCATTGCTGCGGTAGGTTCCACCGGCCGTTCCACCGGCCCGCACCTGCACTTCGGCGTGCGTCTGAACGGAGAATATGTAAGTCCCTGGAATTATCTGAAACAGTAATATAAGGAAAGGTACACATTATGCAGGACAACGAAATTTATACAACGGGCATTGAGCCCGGACAGCAGCCGGAAAACGGCGGAAAAAAAACACAGGACAAAAGCGGAAAGTTTTTCTGGGGCGGACTGTTTACAGGTCTGATTATGTCCCTTTTAGTAGTGAGCAGCGTGTATGTGGTAAACCGCATCCAGTATGCCCATAAGTCAGGCCAGACGGTAGGGCTTCACACCCGGGAAGAAAGTCAGGAAAACACGGACGGAGAAAGTGTTACCGGAGAAGCGGTCAACGAAGACACGGTAGCCAAGATGAAGGTTATTGAAAATGTAATCGACACTTACTTTTATAAAGAAGACGTGGATAAAGACGCCATGGTGGACGGTATCTTTAAGGGCATGGTTGAGTCGCTTGGCGACCCTTATTCCGAATACTACTCCAAGGAAGAACTGGAAAGTCTGTATCAGGACTCCTTTGGTGTTTATTACGGCGTGGGCGCTTATGTAAGTCTTGACACCACGACAGGTCTTGCGAAAGTCAGCGGTATTATTGCAGACTCTCCGGCTGAGGAGGCGGATCTACGTGCCGAGGATATTATTTACAAGGTGGACGATGTGGATGTAACGGGCATGTCCTTACAGGAAACGGTTTCCCTGATTAAGGGTGATGAGAATACAACCGTTAAGCTGACCCTTATCCGTGATGGTAAAGAAATCGAAAAAGAAGTGACAAGAAGAAAGGTGGAATCCCCCACCGTTAAGTTTGAAATGTTGGATGACGGCATGGCATACATCCAGATTACAGAGTTTGATACCGTGACTGTGGACCAGTTTACGGAAGCCATGGCAATGGCAAGAGGCAATGACATGAAGGGACTCATCCTGGATTTGCGCAGCAATCCGGGCGGTAATTTAAGCTCCGTGGTAAGCATTGCCAAGCAGATGCTGCCCAAGGGTCTGATTGTATACACGGAAGACAGGGACGGCAACCGGGAGGAATATTCCTGTGACGGCTCCAAAGAGCTGGATGTGCCCATGGTTGTTTTAGTAAACGGCAATTCCGCCAGTGCGTCCGAAATCCTGGCAGGCGCCATTAAGGATTACGGTATCGGTACACTGGTAGGCACCACGACCTTCGGCAAGGGCATTGTGCAGAGACCTATTGAACTGTCCGACGGCTCTGCAGTCAAGCTGACCATCAGCTCCTATTACACACCGAACGGCATCAATATCCACGGTATCGGCATCGAACCGGATGTGGAATGCGAATTTGACAGTGAAAGATATTACAGCGACGAAGCATACGACAATCAGCTTGAAAAGGCGAAGGAAGTACTGCTTCAGAAAATGGAAGGTACAAACTAATCAATGATGGAAGAAAATTTAAGATATGAAGATTCCGGGATTAATCCCAAGATTTTACGCGCGGTTTCCGAGATGGGCTATACCCAGATGACGCCTATACAGGAACAGGCAATTCCCCAGCTTATGGAAGGAAAGGATGTCATCGGGCAGGCGCAGACAGGAACAGGAAAGACGGCAGCGTTCGGGATTCCCATGCTGCAGATGGTAGACCCCGCCAGCCGGGAGTTGCAGGGCATGATTTTATGTCCTACCAGAGAGCTTGCCATTCAGGCGGCAGAGGAGCTTCACAAATTTTCCAAATACATGCACGGCATACGTGTGGTACCTATTTATGGCGGGCAGGATATTTCCCGGCAGATTAAAGCCTTAAAAGGCGGCGTCCAGATTATTGTGGGTACACCGGGACGTGTCATGGACCATATGCGCAGACACACTATCAAGTTAGACAGCCTGAAAATGGTGGTGCTGGATGAAGCGGATGAAATGCTGAACATGGGCTTCCGCGAGGATATGGAAGCCATTCTGGGAGAAATCCCGTGCGAGCACCAGACGGCGCTTTTCTCGGCAACTATGCCGCAGGCTATTTTAGACATTACCTACAAATACCAGAAGGATGCGGTGGTCGTGCGGATTACCAAGCAGGAGCTGACAATTCCTCTGGTAAAGCAGTATTATTATGTAGTGAAAAATATTTACAAGGAAGAAGCCATCAGCAGACTGATTGATACCTACAATCTGAAGCGTTCCATCGTATTCTGCAACACCAAAAAGATGGTGGATGAGCTGGCGGAGCATCTGAAGGACAGGGGCTATCAGGCAGAAGGACTGCACGGGGATATGACCCAGAAGCAGAGGGATTTTGTCATGAACCGCTTTAAAAACGGCAGTCTGCAGGTACTGATTGCAACGGATGTGGCGGCAAGAGGCATTGATGTGGACGACTTAGAGGCGGTCTTTAACTATGATGTGCCGCAGGATACGGAATACTACGTCCACAGAATAGGACGTACCGGCAGAGCGGGCAGGGAAGGACTTGCCTTTACCTTTGCTTACGGCAGGGATTTATACCGTATCCGGGAAATCGAGAGAGTCTGCAAAACCAAGATGACGGAGCAGAAGCTGCCCAAGTCCGCACAGGTTATGGACATTAAGTTAAACAAACTGCTGCAGGCGGCGAAGGATACCCTGGATAAAGAAGATTATGTAAAGCTCCAGGATCAGATTGAAGAAAAAATGGAGGACTACGAGTTAGACCCCATGGAGCTTTTAGCATATCTTGTAAGGAAGGAAATCGGCGAGGCGCCGGAAGAAATCGTTATCGAGGAGCCGCGCAAGAGACGCTTCCTTCGACGACAGAAGAAAGCGCTTCTCAGATGATGACAGAAGAAAGCGTTTTGCGGATGACGGCGGACATAAATCCCGCGTATTCGGCAGAGGCGACAAAGAAGGCAGCCGCAGAGGTGGAAGCTTCGGTGACAGAGAGAGAAGCAGCCGCAGAGACGGTGCACGCGGTGAAAGAAAAGGGAACCGCGAATTCCGTAAGGTTACGGACAGACGCGATTCCAGGGAGAAACGTAAATAATCAAACAGTTACCTTACAGCGGTAAGGGAGGAAGACACCGACGGCCGGTTGCGATAGGCTGCCGGTGTCATTTTATGCTTGCGCTTAAATAAATTGATGAAGTGGGTGGTATTTTCGATACCGACACGTTCCGCCACCTCATGAACCTTCAAATCAGTATCAGTCAAAAGATGTTCCGCCTCTTCTAAGCGTCTGCCGTTTAAGTACTGCAGGGGAGAAAAGCCGTAGGCTGCTTTGAACTCCCGACACAGACGGTATTTGTTGATGCCGGCCTGGGTCGAAACATTGTCTAAATTCAAATCTTCAGAATAATGCGTATCGTAGTAGGACTTAATATCCTCTAAATACATCTTTCCGCCGCGACCGGAGGAAAAACTAAACTCATCACAGGTCAGCTCTGTCAGTAAATCCACTAAAAGCTTATTGATAATCAGTTCGTTGGGAATGTAATTCCGCATGTAGGAAATCAGGGATGTGAGGGAGGCTTCAATCCGGGGCATATTTTCGGAGGAAACCACACCGCAGTATCTTTCCTTATATAATTCATAATAGAAGGAAAGGAAGGGACCCTGAATGTAAAAAATAATATAATTCCAGTGCGTGGACTGGATGCGGATGCTTACGTTGGGAGAACAGGGGAGAAAAACGAAGGTATTTTCGGAAGCAACTGTTTTATTTCCATTTAAGGAAACCGTACCGGCACCGGAAATGGTATAGAGCATGCAGTAGACCTGTTCCCTGCCAAAATTGTAGCTGTAAGGATAAGAAGCATGAATTTCGTTCCAGGCAAGAACCGTATTTAAGGAATTGGTTGAGGGAGAGCTGTGGTAGCAGGTCTTTAAGGTATAAAATTCCGAGTAAGCCGTGTTATGTATGGATAAATAGTGCATCAACGAGTCCTTAATGGAGTCGGCAATGCTTTCCTCAAAATGAAATCCTTTCATGATTTCTCCTCCGTTCTGTATTTGATGTACTTATTTTAATACAAAACAAATATAAAGTAAATAATAACTTAAATATAAACATGGCATAAGTAATTCAAAATTGCCAGCATCATGCAAGAATAAGCGATATCGACGCCGTCATTGACATAAAAATTAGATATTTTTAACAATAAGAATTGGATATTAAACAAAAATACTATGTGATTTTTATAAAAACTGTATGAAAATAAGCCAACTACAAGAATAGAAAAGAATATGCAAGATTGCGAGATGAAAAGCAAAAAGGAAAATGCTACAATACAAAATGAAGTTAACGATAAAGTTAATTAAATAAAGGAGGACGTTACACATTATGAAACTGAAAAAAGTTTTAGCAGTATGTATGGCTTCCGTATTTGCACTTTCCTTAGTTGCCTGCGGCGACAAGACTGCAAATAGCGGAAACAACGAAACAGGAACACAGACCACACCGGCAGAGAGCACAACCGCAGCAACCGATGAGGCGGATGCCAACACCGGAGACAGCGATACCTTAAATTATGCAGATATCGTATTGGGAGAAAGCTACACAGACATTACCGCAACCATTAAATGGTTCAGCAACAGAACCGACCTGCTTGACAATGCAGAGCCTGCAGCCGCTCATCCCTACAGCGAATACATAAAGGCATTCAACGAAATGTATCCCAACATTACTGTAGAAGTAGATGCTACCACCGATTATGAGCAGGATGCACTGCTTGCTCTTTCCAGCGGTAACTGGGGTGACATCATGATGATTCCTTCCATTGATATGGCTGAAATCTCTTCCTACTTCATTCCTTACGGATCTCTTGAGGACATGGAGCAGCAGGTAAGATACGCATCCAGATGGCTGTCCGACGGTCAGGTTTACGGTGTAGCCTCAACCGGTACCGCACAGGGTATTGTTTATAATAAGAAGGTGTTCGCTGATGCAGGCATTACTTCCATTCCCAAGACACCCGAAGAATTCATGAATGCCCTTCAGGCAATCAAGGACAACACCGACGCCATTCCTCTTTACACCAACTATGCAGCAGGATGGACCATGAGCCAGTGGGATGACCATATCAGCGGCACCGCAACCGGTGATGACACCTATAAGAACCAGAAGCTCGTTCATACTGCAAATCCTTTCCAGGATTACGGCGACGGCGCTCACGCATACAACGTATTCAAGATTATGTATGATGCAGTTGCAAACGGTCTGACCGAAGACAACTACATGAACACCGACTGGGAATCCAGTAAGGGTATGCTTCACAGAGGCGAAATCGGTTGTATGGTACTTGGCTCCTGGGCTTATTCCCAGATGCAGGCAGCAGGCGATACGCCTGAAAACGTAGGCTACATGGCATTCCCCATTACCGTAAACGGTAAACAGTATGCTACTTCCGGCGCGGACTACTGCTTCGGTATCAACAAGAATTCTTCCGCTGACAATCAGGCAGCCGCTATGGTATTCGTAAAGTGGATGACCGAAAAGTCCGGATTTGCTTTTAATGAAGGCGGTATCCCCGTAGCAGCAGATGACAACAACTTCCCTGAAATGTATCAGGCATTTGAAGGCGTGGAATTCGTAACAGACCTTCCCGCACTTTCCGGTGAAGAAGACCTGTTAAGCAACGTAAACGTAGAATCTGAATTAAACGTTTGCAACGGCGGCGACACCAAGAGCCAGAAGTTAATCGAGCATGCAGCAGCAGGCGATAAGACATTCGATGAAATTATGGACGAATGGAATCAGGCATGGACGGATGCGCAGGAAGAGTACAGCGTAGAAATTCTTTACTAAGAAACGGTATTTACAGGGAGCCGGGGATATCCTCGGCTCCTGCTTCTTAAAAAATGCATGGTGGAGGAAAAGAAATGGCAGGTTCCGTAAATAAGGCAGGCAGCCCTGCACATGCCAGAAAAGGTCTTTGGGGGTTCCTTAAAAGCCGCAAGGGGCAGAAAATCGCTATAACCGTGGCGTTTATGCTCATTCCCTTGTTTTTATTACTTTTATTTACATATTATCCGTTTTTGGAAATGATTAAATTCAGTTTCTACAAGATTAAAACGTATGCAGGCTACAATGCCGGCAACTACGAATTCGTAGGTTTGAAAAACTACATAGATTTGTTTAAGAAGGGCACTATTTTAAGCACTTTGAAGAATAGCCTTTACTATCTGGTGGGCGCACTCATTCAGACTGTACTTGCCCTGTATCTTGCAACCGTCTTAAGCTTTAAGGTAAAAGGCGGCAACATCTTTAAGGGAATTATGTTCTTCCCGTACCTGATAAGCGGTATTGCTATCGGATTTATTTTCAAATTCTTCTTTACACCGGGATTTGGTTTCGACTCCATCTTAGGTGCACTGGGATTTGCTAAGGACAGCCTGCCGAACTGGTTAGGCGATAAGAGTGTCAACAACATTGTACTGGCAAGCACCTCCGTGTGGAGATACTGCGGACAGAATATGGTACTTTTCATCGGTGCCATCATGTCCATTGACTCCGGTCTTTACGAGGCATCCATGCTGGACGGTGCCAACAGATTTCAGCAATTTCGATATATTATCCTGCCGGGCATCAAGACCATTCTGACCCTGAATGTCATTCTTGCCATTTCCGGTTCCTTAAGTGCCTTCGACCAGCCCTGGGTTATCACCGGCGGTAACAACGGCACCGAAACGTATTTCACCCTGATGCACAAAATGGCGCAGGAAAACAAGAAAATCGGTATGGCGGCAGCCATGGCAATCGTACTCTTTATCATTATTCTGATTGTGACCCTTCTTCAGAAACTTGTGTTCAAGATTTTCTTTGATAATTATGAAAATGAAGTACCGAACGCAACCTTAAAGAGAGATGCCAGGATTGCACGCATCAGGGAAAAGAAGGCAAAGAAAGGAGCAGGTAAGCCATGGGAAGCATAGCAGCAACCAAATCGCAGCCCTTAACCGGGCATAAAGTAAGAAAGGAAATTCTTACATTCTTAAAATATTTTTCACTGGTATTTTTCTCCTTCTGCGCTATTGCTCCGATTATTTATTGTCTGCTTACGGCAGCCAAGACCAATGAAGAGTATGCAACCACACAGGTAACAACCCTGCCGCAGAACCTTTTTAACTTAAGCTCTTACATCAATGCCTGGAACCGTGCCGATATGGGAAAGGCCTTCTTAAATTCCTTTATTGTATTGGTATTCGTACTGGCGATTTCCATCATCATCGGCTCCCAGCTTGCGTTTGTACTGAGCCGCTTCAAGTTTCCGGGAAACGGACTGGTAAGAGGTCTGTTCATGGTTGCCAGCATGGTGCCCGGCGTGGCAATGCAGGTAACGGTTTATAACATTATGTACCAGACGGGACTGATTAACCACTTGTATGGCTACATTGTCCTGATGTGCGGTACGGATGTTATTTCCATTTATATTTTTATCCAGTTTATTGAAAATATATCCATCTCCATTGACGAGTCCGCCATTATGGACGGTGCTTCCTATTTCCGTATTTACCGCACCATCATTTTCCCGCTGTTAAAACCGGCGATTGTAACCAGTATGGTGTTAAAGGGCGTGAATACCTACAACGAATTCTATATGTCACACCTGTATCTGGAAATGGCAAGCCCGAAAATTTATACGGTTTCCACTTGTCTTAACGTTTTCGTGGGACCCATGGGAAACCAGTACAACTTAATCTGTGCCGGTGTAATTATTTCCTTAATTCCCGCGCTGATTGTATTTATTCTCTGCCAGAAGCAGATTTACAGCGGCCTTACCAACGGCGCCGTAAAGGGTTAATGTTTACTGTATGATAAGTTTACAAAGTTTATATGGAAAAACTGTGGAATTTATCCTATAATAACTGTATATTTGCATAAAATTGCAGATGAAAAGGAGTAAACGTCCCGGATGATAAGGAATACCGAACCAAAGATTACCATGAAGGACATTGCGCAGAAATTAGGCGTCAGTGTTGTAACCGTATCCAAAGCATTTAACAATAAAGAAGGCGTCAGCGAAGAGCTTCGTGCCCAGATAAAGAAGACCGCTGAGGAAATGGGATACCGCTATAATGCAACGGCCAAGGCATTGCGGGAGGGCCATTGCTTCAATATCGGCGTAATAGTAGCTTCACGGTATATGGACGAAACGGAGAATTCTTTTTATTTAAAAATGTACCAGAACATCATCAAGCACCTGACTGACTACGAATATTCCGGTATTCTGGAAATTGTGACGCAGGAGATGGAGGATGGCAACGAGCTGCCCCGCATCATCAGCAACAACAAAATAGACGGACTGATTGTGCTTGGACAAATGAAAGCGGAATACCTGCTTTTTATCAAAAAGACTGGTATCCACACGGTATACCTCGACTTTTACAACAAGACCATTGATGTGGATGCCGTGATTACGGACAATATTTACGGAGAATACCTTCTCACCAATTATCTGGTGGGCAAGGGACATAAAAAGATTGCATTTATCGGAAATATATACACCACTGCCAGTATTTTGGACCGGTACTTAGGTTATTACCGGTCGCTGCTTGCCAACAGACTGGAGGTGCATCCCGAATATCTTATCCCGGACAGAACGGACCAGGGTAAATTTATTGAAATCAAACTGCCCAAGGATATGCCCACCGCCTTTGTCTGCAACTGCGATACCGTGGCATACGCCCTTATCCAGAAGCTGAAAGACCGTGGCTACCGGGTGCCGGAGGATATTTCCGTAGTCGGATTTGATAACTATTCCTTCGGGGAATATTCCACACCAAAGCTTACCACCGTGGAGGTCGATGTGGATGCCATGACCATGCTGGCAGTAGATACGCTGCAGAAGCAGATTGCCGGACAGGGCGAAAAACCCAGCCGCAAGGTCATCAGCGGCACCCTGATTATCCGTGATTCCGTTGCGGAAGTGAAGTAAATGCGAGACAGGCGCAAAACTGTATACGGAACCCTAAAAAAGCGAAATACCCGTTGCACGGCAGAAATGCTGCAAAGAAATGTGCAATGGGTATTTTTGTGTGCAGAAAAACATGTTATAATACATAAATAGAAACGTGGGAGACATGTTTACGGCATGGAGCCTTCGGGAACGGAGCATTTTTATGAAGATACTTCACTGTGCGGATTTGCATATAGACTCCCGCATGAACACAAATTTTGATGCGGAAAAAAGAAAAAAGAGAAAAGCGGAAATCTTAAACACCTACAGGCGGATGATAGAATATGCCGCAGAACAGGGTGTCGCTGCCATCCTCATTGCGGGTGATTTGTTTGACACGAATTCTGTTTCCCGGACTGCCATGAGCGCCGTGTATACAAGCATCAAAGAGCATCCCGATATTGCGTTTTATTACCTGAAGGGCAATCATGATGTCAACAGCTTTCTGGCTTCCATGGAGGAAATCCCGGAGAACCTGCATTTGTTTTCCGACACCTGGTTAAGCTATGAGGTGGGAACGACCAGACGGGGCAGGGTGATGCTGTCCGGCGTGGAATTGAATGCGGAAAACAGCAGCCTGATTTATCCGGCGCTTTCTCTGGACAGCAGGGATTTAAATATCGTGACCCTGCACGGACAGAGTGCGGAATACCGCTCCAAGGACAAAACGGAAGTCATCAGCATGTCGCTTTTGAAAAATAAAGGAATTGATTATCTGGCACTGGGACATGTGCATGCCCATGTGGTGGAAGCACTGGATGCCAGAGGAATTTACTGCTATCCGGGCTGCCTCGAGGGAAGAGGCTTTGACGAATGCGGGGAGCATGGTTTTGAAATGCTTACCATTGAGGAAGAAACCGGAACGCTTACCCATGAATTTATTCCGTTTGCTTACCGCAATCTGTATACCGTGCCGGTGGATGTGACGGGCTGCCTGCATTCCGATGAAATGATACAGAGAGTAGAAGAGGTGCTTCGGGAAAAGGATTATGCACCGGGCAGTTTACTGAAAATAGAACTTACCGGAGAAGTGGATGTTTCCTGCGAATGCAATGTTTCCTATATACAGGAACGTTTTTCACCCCGCTTTTTCTTTGTAAAAGTAAAAGACAGCACCCGGCTGAAGGTGGATTACACGGATTATCTTTTAGACGAGTCCTTAAAGGGCGAATTTGTCCGGACCGTCATGCAGGATACGACCCTGACACCCGAAATGCAGAGTGAAATTATACGCTGTGGCTTGCAGGCACTTGCCGGAGAGGAGTTCGCAGGATGAAATTAATTAGTTGCTCCATTGAAAATTTTGGAAAATTAAACGAATATGAGAGAAACTTTTCGGAAGGAATTACGGTCTTTTTAGAGCGCAATGCCTGGGGAAAAAGCACGCTGGCGGCATTTATCAAGGTCATGTTTTTCGGTTTTGCCGGAGAAAGCAAAAAGCTTTTGGCGGACAGGGAGCGTGAAAAATACCGTCCCTGGAACAAGGGCACCTATGGAGGAAAAATTGTCTTTGAAACCGGTGGAAAGCGGTACATTCTGCAGCGTACCTTCGGTGCAAAGGAAAAGGACGACAGCGCCGAGCTCTACGATGCGGCTACCAATTTGCCTTCTAAGGATTTTTCCTGCGACAATATCGGCGAGACATTGTTCGGACTGGATGACAAGTCCTTCCTGCGCACAGTGTTTGTGGCGCAGAATGAGGTAAATGTGCAGGAGGACGGAAAATGTGGCGTCAGCGACAGCATCAATGCGAAAATCGGCAACCTGACGGATGCCACGGACGATTTGACCAACTACGAAAGCGTCATCAAGGCCATGGCGGACGAGATGAACCGGCTTTCTCCCACACGTTCCACCGGACAGATTAAAAAGCTTGTCTCGGAAATCGGCTCCTTAAGCGCGGAAGTGCGGCAGGAGGAAACCGTGGAGGGCACGTTGCAGGATGTGGAAGAACGATACCTGAAGGAAAAGGAAGCCTGCCGGCAGATGAAGGCAAGGCAGAAGGAAGTGGAGGAGGAATATTCCCGCTCCTTACTGACCGGTTCCTTACAGGATTTGCGTCGGGACTACGAAGAGAAAAAAGAAGAAGTGCGCTTAAAGAGAACCCTGTTTGCGGGCAGCGTTCCCGAAGAGGATGAGCTGGCGAACATGCAGGAGCTGGGCAGGGAGCTGGACAGAGAGAAGAGCATTATGCAGGAAAACCGTCTGTTTGCCGAGGACGAGGAACGGCGAAAAGCATTGGCGCATACTTTCTCGGCGGGGCTGCCGGAACAGGCAGAGCTGCTTTCCCGGAAGGAGCAGATTTCCCGTTACAAAGAGGTGCAGGGCGAACTTGCAGCGAGCAGACTTTCCAGGGAAGAAGAGGAACGCCTGCAGATTTTGTCGGAAGCCTACCCGAAGGGCATGGCGGAAAAAGAAGAAATCGATGATATGCTGGCAGACTGGAACCGCAAAAAGGCGGTGAAGGCGGAACTGGTACATAAAAAAATCCAGGCGGAATTTTTGCAGAACCAGAACAAGCACAAGGAAAGACTGTTTTTCCTGTTTCTGGCGCTCGGCGTTATTCTGCTTATTGCAGGCGGCGTGCTGTTTTTGGTAAGCACTCCTGCGGCTGTTGTGGGACTTATTGCAGGCGTGCTGATGCTGGGACTGGCGGTGATGA
>ENA-OOQP01000581-OOQP01000581.1-human-gut-metagenome-genome-assembly--contig:-NODE-581-length-16704-cov-16.416842_pt1 | contig 16704 bp, 16 predicted proteins | sample MGYA00241266_ERZ501171 | MGnify/ENA primary metagenome ERZ501171 (study PRJEB25962, sample SAMEA2042501) | human gut metagenome | biome: human gut; feature: human-associated habitat; material: faeces...
GCCCTTCTTTTTCTTTCCGTTTGGCATGATTTTAAAATTTTAAAATATTGTTATTATAAAAAATGATATTTCTCTCTTCCTGTCCAGCAGTATTACTGAGCGTTCTGCATCTCCTCGATGAAGCTCTTTGATGGCTTGAAGCTTGGTAAGTCGTGAGCTGGAATGGTGATGGTTGTATTCTTAGAGATGTTACGGGCAGTCTTAGCAGCACGATGCTTGATGTTGAAGCTGCCGAAGCCACGCAAGTATACATTGTCCTTCTTTTCGATGAGGCACTTCTTAACCTCTTCCATAAAAGCCTCTACTACAGTACCTACTTCTTTCTTAGGCATACCAGTAGCGATAGCTACCTCATTAATGATATCTGCTTTGGTCATTTCTTTATTTTTTACTAATTTTACTTGTTAATCTTTATTTCGGTGTGCAAAGATACAAGTTTTTTATGATATAACAAAATACTTAAGGCTTTTTTTGCAAAAATAATGCTCTAAGTATTTGCATATAAGGTTTTTATTGCGTATTTTTGCACCAAAATAGAGAAATTATGAGATTTAAGAGATATTTTTTGGCTTTGATGATGGTTGCCTTTCATGCATTGGCGTTGACGGCTGGGGAGGTCTGGACGGCGAAAAATGTACCGATTCCTTTCCTCAGGGATTCTACGCAATATGTTTCCGACCCGGATGGATATGTTGATAAGGCTCAGAAGGATTCTGCCAATTTCTATCTTCAGAAACTGAAGTTGGAGTGTGGCGTACAGAATGTGCTCATCATTGTGGGAAAGGTTGATAACCAGGATGCTTTCCGAATGGCGCAGGATGTGGGCAACCAATATGGTATCGGTTACAAGAAGAGTCGGAGAGGACTGGTTATTGTCATCGCGGTGGAGGACCATAAGTACTTTATTGCTCCAGGAAGCGGACTGGAGGGTGAGTTGACCGATGTAGACTGCGATGATATTGCCCGAGCTTGCATCGTGAAGTATATGCGCGAAGGCAATCCGGGCGAGGCAGTAGCATCTGTAAGCCGTGCTATATATAATAAGGTGAAAAGTGGACGGACGGGAATTGCGGATGTTGATGAAGGTTCGGTTAATGACGAAGAGGACTGGTTCCTGGTCATTATCCTGTTCCTTATCTTCTTCGGTATTCCTATCTATCTGTTTATCAGGTATATTCTGGAGATGCTCGGCATTGTGAAGCCAAGACCGAAGAGCAATCAGAGAAACCAGTCTCGTAGGAGAAACAATGACGATGACTGGATACCTCCTTTCTTTATGGGAGGTGGCGGTTCTTCCGGCGGCGGTTTCTCGGGCGGTTCTTTTGGCGGAGGTACCTTTAGCGGAGGTGGCTCTGGCGGAGGATGGTGATGCCTTTGATAGTTAATAGTTTATAGTTTAGAATTAATAATTAATAATAATGACAATGGAACAGACAATGAATTCAAACATGCAACCGGCAAAGAGAGGTATAAAGAAAAGCTGGATTATTCTGGGCATCGTAGTTGTGCTGGTACTATGGATGTTCAGTGGTTATAACGGATTAGTAGAGAAACAGGAGTTGGCTACCACAGAGTTGGCTAATGTTCAGACTCAGTATCAGCGTCGTGCTGATATGATGCCACAGTTGGCTAAGATTGTAAAGGCTTATGCCAAGCATGAGAAAGAAACCTTCGCCGAGGTGACCAAGGCTCGTGCTGCTGTAGGTCAGGTAAAACTGGATGCCAATAATCTTACTGAGGCTAGCCTGAAGAAATATACTGCTGCACAGGGCGAGTTGGCGAATGCATTCTCCAAACTGATGGTAGTAGCCGAGAAATATCCTGAGTTGAAAGCCAGCGAGAACTTCAAGGCTCTTCAGGTTCAGGAAGAGGGTACGGAAAACCGTATCAGCGAGGCACGCCGCAAGTATAATGAAGCCGTTCAGAACTATAACCAGACGGTTAGAAAAATGCCTAGTGCCCTTATCGCCGGCCTCTTCAATTTCAATGTGATGCCTAAGTTTGAGGCAGCAGCAGGAGCTGAGAAGGCGCCAGATTTGGATATCTAATTTAGAATTGATCATTAAGAATCCTGTTTTTCAATGGGATTAATAGATTTGTTATCTAGTCAATGGGAACGAGAAGTGTCCCATTGGCTAGATTTTCTGTTTTATGCGCTTTCAATTTGAAAGTAACTCAATATTTTATATATATTTTGTATTTCAGATGTTTTTTATTTCAGAAATTCTTTGTATCTTTGCATGCAATTTAAGAAATATGGTAGAAATACCGCAAACATTGAAATTTCAATAAGGTAAATTACAAATATGAAACAAACAAAGATTGTCGCTTCCATCAGTGATCGTAGATGTGATCAGGATTTTATCCGAAAACTGTTTTTCGCCGGTATGAACGTTGTTCGTATGAATACTGCTCATGCCACAGAAGAGGGTATACGCACCATCGTAAAGAATGTAAGAGCCGTGTCTCCACATATTGGTATTATGATTGATACCAAAGGTCCTGAGGTGCGAACTACAGGTGTGAAGGAACCTATCCACTACAATGTTGGTGATGTAGTGAAAATCTTTGGACGTCCGGAAATGGAGTCTTCCCATGATATTGTGAATGTGAGTTATCCTGACATCGCAGCCGATGTAAAGGTAGGTGATGATTTGCTCTTCGATGATGGTGAACTCGATATGAAGATTATCGACAGCCAGGGTCCTATGCTGGTTGCCGAGGTTCAGAACGAGGGAGTGCTCGGGGCTCACAAGAGCGTGAATGTGCCGGGAGAGCATATCGACCTGCCTGCACTGACAGAGAAAGACCGCCGAAATATTGAACTCGCTATCGAGTTGGATATTGATTTCATCGCTCACTCTTTTGTGCGCAATGCAGCCGATGTGAAGGCAGTTCAGGATATCTTGGACGCTCACAACAGTGATATCAAGATTATCTCTAAGATTGAAAATCAGGAAGGTGTTGATAATATTGACGAGATTATTGATGCCTGCTATGGTATCATGGTTGCCCGTGGTGACCTGGGTATCGAGGTGCCAATCGAGAGAATTCCAGGCATCCAGCGCCGCATCATCTCTAAGTGTGTGAAGGCGCAGAAACCGGTAATCGTAGCAACACAGATGTTGCATACCATGATTAAAAATCCACGTCCTACCCGTGCTGAGGTAACTGATATTGCCAATGCTATCTTCTATCGCACCGATGCGCTGATGCTTTCTGGTGAGACAGCAAGCGGAAAGTATCCTGTAGAGGCTGTGCAGACCATGGCCCGTATTGCTGAGCAGGCAGAGAAGGATAAGTCTCCACTGAATGATATTGATCCAATGGAAGATGGTAAGATTGACCAGAAGCTCTTCCTGGCTCATGCTGCCATTGAGGCTACAAAGAAGTTGGGTGTTGCTGGTATTATTACCGATGGCGAGACCGGTCAGACTGCACGCGACCTGGCAGCCTTCCGTGGTCCAAATCCGATATTGGCAATCTGCTATAAGGAGAAACTCCAGCGCTGGTTGAATCTGAGCTATGGTATTATTCCAATTCATCAGAAGGATCAGGTTTCTACCAAGGCTATGTTTACCGCAGCGGTACGTATGCTTCGCCAGAAAGGCTACTTAGGTGAGGAGGATAAGATTGCTTATCTGAGCGGTAGCTTTGGAGAGGGTGGAGGCACAACCTTCGTTGAGATTAATAAAGTGAAGAAGATTTTCGATAACAGTTATAGCTTTAATTTGCCATCAAATGGCATCGAAGATAAGTAAAAAAGGCTATTATTTCAAAAAAAAATAGACGTAAATAGAATTATTGGTGCAAAAATTTGCAGTATTCAAAAAAATACCGTAATTTTGCACCAATATTTTAAAACGAAAATTTTAGAAAATGAAAAAACTCGTTAGTTCAGTTTTAGTCGCTTTGACTATGCTCTTAGTACTTGGCAGTTGTGGAAGTACTAAGAATGTAGCTTATTTCCAAAATGCAGATTCTATCAGTTTGGCTGCTTCAAGAATGCTTTATGAAGCTAAGATTATGCCTAAGGACGAACTTACCATTACCGTGATTACGACAGATCCAAAGGCTGCCATGCCTTTCAACCTTTCTGTTTCTCAAACTTTGGGAAACAGCGGGCAGTTGAGTTCTGGTACTGGTTCTTTGCAAGGTTATCTGGTTGACAATTCCGGTAACATCGAGTTTCCTGTTGTTGGAACATTGCATGTAGGTGGTTTGACCAAGAAACAGGCAGAAGATCTTATCAAGAAAAAGGTAAAGCCTTACTTGGCTGCAAAGGAAAATCCAATCGTTACAGTTCGTATGGCAAGTTATCATGTTTCTGTATTAGGTGAAGTTACCAAGCCGGGCATCATTTCAGTGCCTCAGGAGAAAATGAGTATTCTCGAGGCTTTGGCTCAGGCAGGCGACCTTACTATCTATGGTAAGCGCGACAATGTGTTGCTGATTCGTCAGGATGCAGCAGGAGAGAAGCATACTTATCGTATGAACTTGAATGATGCAAATATTATTAATTCACCATTCTATTATCTGCAGCAGAATGATATTATCTATGTAGAACCAAATAAGGTGAAAGCTCAAAACTCATCTATCGGTTCATCTACTACATTGTGGTTCTCTGCCGTTGGTACATTGATTTCTATCGCATCATTGATTGTCAATATCTTGCGATAGCAGGTAATAGAAGGGAGTAAAATCAGGATACTACAAAAATAATAATATATATATATGTGTGGCATAGTAGGATATTTAGGTAAGGGTGACGCTTATCCAGCCCTCATCAAGGGCTTGAAGCGTCTGGAGTACCGCGGATACGATTCTGCGGGAGTTGCCCTTATTGGCAATGACGGCTCTTTGAATGTATATAAGGCAAAGGGTAAGGTGGCAGATCTTGAAGCGTTCTGCTCTGATAAGGATATTTCGGGACATGTGGGTATTGCTCATACTCGTTGGGCTACCCATGGAGAGCCTTCAGCTGTAAATGCTCACCCGCATTATTCCTCTAGCAAGAACCTTGCCATGATTCATAATGGAATCATAGAAAACTATGCCGATATCAAGAAGAATCTCATTGCTAAGGGAGTAGAGTTTAAGAGCGAGACGGATACAGAGGTTCTCGTTCAGCTGATTGAATATATTCAGATAAAGAAAAATCTCGACTTGCTGACTGCCGTTCAGGTGGCTCTCCGTCAGGTAATCGGAGCCTACGCTATCGCTATTCTTGATAAGCGTAACCCTAATCAGATCATTGCTGCCCGTAAGCAGAGTCCGTTGGTTGTAGGTATCGGAAAGGATGGTGAGTTTTATCTCGGTTCTGATGCCAGTCCTATCATTGAATATACAGATAAGGTGGTTTATCTGGAGGATGGTAACATCGCTGTGATGCGCCTCGGTGAGGAATTGCAGGTGGTGAACATCCAGAACGTTAAACTCAACCCTGAGGTACAGACCGTAGACATTGATCTCGGTCAGATAGAGAAGGGCGGTTTCCCTCACTTTATGTTGAAGGAAATTTTTGAGCAGCCAGAGTGCCTTCGTAACTGTATGCGTGGTCGTGTAGTTAGCCGCACAGTGGAAACTCGCGTAATGACTGATGGCGACGATACAACCAGCAAGAAGGAGACTGAGATGGGTGTCGTGCTCAGCTCCATTACCGACCATCGCCAGCAGCTTCTCAATGCCAAGCGAATCATCATCGTGGCTTGTGGTACATCATGGCATGCCGGACTTATCGGCAAGCAGATGATAGAGAACTATTGCCGCATCCCTGTGGAAGTGGAATATGCATCTGAATTCCGTTACCGTAATCCTGTGGTAACGAAGGATGATGTGGTCATCGCCATTTCCCAAAGTGGTGAAACCGCTGATACCCTGGCTGCCATCAAGCTTGCCAAGGAGAGCGGTGCGTTTATCTATGGTATCTGTAACTCCATCGGTTCTTCCATCGCACGAGAGACAGATACAGGTACCTATATTCACGTAGGTCCGGAGATTGGTGTTGCCTCTACCAAGGCGTTCACTGGTCAGGTTACCGTCCTTATCCTCCTGGCACTTGCCATCGGTAAGGAGAGGGGAACCATCAGCGAAAATGAATATCAGAAGATTACAGAACAGCTTTGGAACATTCCTGCCAAGATGAAGGAAGTGTTGAAGCTCAACAATAAGATAGCTGACTTGAGCCGTACGTTTACATACGCTCGCAATTTCATCTATCTGGGCCGTGGATTCCAGTATCCTGTGGCCCTTGAGGGTGCATTGAAGTTGAAGGAGATTAGCTACATCCACGCTGAGGGTTATCCTGCAGCGGAGATGAAGCATGGTCCTATCGCATTGATTGACAGCGATATGCCAGTGGTAGTTATTGCTACCCACAACTTCATGTACGAGAAGGTCTTGTCTAATATTCAGGAGATCAAAGCTCGTCAGGGTCGTGTTATTGCTATTGTCAGCAATGGCGATGAAACCATTTCCAAGATTGCCGACGAAGTGATTGAACTCCCTGAGACCTTGGAGTGCTTGGAGCCATTATTGGCTACCATTCCTTTGCAGCTCTTGGCTTACCATGTAGCTGTATGTAAGGGCAAGGACGTTGACCAACCTAGAAACTTGGCCAAGTCAGTTACTGTAGAATAATATATAAAGGGATTCGTCATTTCTTGACGTTTCCCTTTTTTTGGAGGGGGATCCCTCGGATAGGTATATTCAAATTTAACTAAATAAGATAAGGATAATAGAGAGATGGAACCATTGAAACATGAGTGTGGTGTAGCAATGATCAGATTGCTCAAGCCACTGGAGTATTACCAGCAGAAGTATGGTACTTGGATGTACGCACTCAACAAACTCTATCTGATGATGGAGAAGCAGCACAACCGTGGCCAGGAGGGTGCTGGTATGGCTTGTGTCAAACTGGGCGGTAAGCCTGGTCATGAGTATATGTTCCGTGAGCGTGCAGAGGGCAAGAATGCCGTGACCGAAATCTTCGGCAAGGCGAATGCCAACTTCAAGAGCCTGACTCCCGAGCAGCTTGCTGATGCAAAGTTCGCTAAAGAGGAACTGCCTTTTGCAGGCGAACTTTATATGGGACACCTGCGCTACAGTACCACCGGAAAGAGTGGTATTCAGTATGTGCACCCATTCCTGCGACGTAACAACTGGAAGGCGAAGAATCTCTGCCTTTGTGGTAACTTCAACATGACCAACGTAGATGAAATCTTCGAGGAACTTACCAAGCAGGGCCAGAGTCCTCGCATCTACAGCGACACCTACATCATGCTTGAACTGATGGGCCACCGTCTGGACAGAGAGGTGGAGCGCAACTTCGTAGCTGCAAAGGCGATGGAGATGCAGAATACCGATATCACCAACTATATAGAAGACCACGTGAAGATGAGCAATGTACTCAAGACCACGATGAAGAACTTTGATGGCGGTTATGTGGTTTGCGGTATCACCGGTTCGGGCGAGATGTTCTCTATGCGCGACCCTTGGGGCATCCGTCCTGCGTTCTATTACAAGAACGATGAAATCGTGGTAGTAGCCAGCGAGCGCCCTGTACTCCAGACTACCTTCGACCTGGAGGCAGAGGAAGTGCAGGAACTGATGCCGGGCACGGCGCTTCTCGTGAAGAAGAACGGAGAGTGCAGCATCGAGCGCATCATGGAGCAGAAGGGCGATTCAGCCTGCTCATTCGAGCGCATCTACTTCAGTCGTGGTTCCGACAAGGATATCTATAAGGAGCGTAAGCAGTTGGGCGAGCAGTTGACCCAGCCTATCCTGAAGGCTGTGGATTACAATGTAGACCACACCGTGTTCAGCTATATCCCGAACACTGCCGAGGTGGCTTACTATGGCATGTTGAGCGGTTTCAAGAAGTATCTTAATGAGACCAAGATTGAGCAGATTGCCAACCTAGACCATGTTCCATCAAAAGAAGAATTATACGAAATCCTCGGCGACTTCGTCCGCTCAGAAAAGATAGCATGGAAGGATATCAAACTCCGTACCTTCATCACCGAGGGCAACAGCCGTAACGACCTGGCGAGCCACGTGTATGATGTAACCTACGGAAGCATCGAGCCGAATGTGGATAATCTTGTCATTATCGATGATAGTATCGTGCGTGGTACTACCCTGAAGGAGAGTATTCTCCGCATCCTCGACCGTCTGCATCCTAAGAAGATTGTAGTGGTTTCCAGTGCCCCTCAGATCCGATATCCGGATTACTACGGCATCGATATGGCAAGACTGGAAGAGTTCTGCGTGTTCCGTGCTGCTATCCAGCTTTTGAAAGAGCGCAAGATGGAAGACCTTATCGAGCAGACCTATGAGGCTTGCAAGGCAGAATTGGCAAAGCCAAAGGAGGAGCAGATCAATCCGGTACGCTCCATCTACAAGCCATTCAGCACCGAGGAAATCAACGAGAAGATTGTTGAGATGCTTCGCCCAGAGGGCATGACCACTCCTATCCAGCTTGTATTCCAGAGCATCGAGGGCTTGCGCGAGGCGATTCCAAACCACAAGGGCGACTGGTATTTCACCGGTCATTATCCAACCCCAGGCGGCACGAAGCTCTGCAACCAGTCGTTTGTAAACTACATCGAAAACGTTTATCATAAATAAGCGAATAGAGAAGAACGAAAGAATTCATTTGCTCTTATAAGTATGAAATAAAAGAATCAAATGTCAGATATGAAAAAAGTAACCTTAGTTTTGAGCGATGGAACCAAGTTCCATGGCAAATCTTTTGGATATGACGCTCCTGTAGCGGGCGAGGTTGTGTTCAACACAGCCATGATGGGATATCCAGAGAGTTTGACCGACCCTTCTTACGCCGGTCAGTTGATGACACTTACATTCCCTCTCGTGGGCAACTATGGTGTGCCACCATTTACTTTCGAGGAGAATGGTTTGCCAACCTTCATGGAGAGTGACAAGATTTATGCTTCTGCCATCATCGTGAATGATTACAGCGAGCAGTACAGCCACTGGAATGCAGTGGAGAGTCTTGCCGACTGGTTGAAGCGCGAGAAAGTGCCAGGAATCACAGGCATCGATACCCGTGAGTTGACTAAGGTGCTTCGTGAACATGGTGTGATGATGGGTAAGATTCTCTTTGATGATGAACCAGACAACATCCCTGAGGCTAATTACGAGGGTGTAAACTTCGTTGACCAGGTAAGCTGCAAGGAAATTATCCGTTATAACGAGGGTGCCGGCAAGAAGGTGGTTCTCGTTGACTGCGGTGTGAAGGCAAACATCATCCGTTGCCTCATCAACAGAGGCGTAGAGGTGATCCGTGTGCCATGGAATTACGATTACACCGATATGGACTTCGACGGATTGTTCCTGGCCAATGGTCCTGGTGACCCAGATATGTGCGAGGATGCAGTAAACATTATTCGCAAGCAGATTAGCCAGAGCCGCAAGCCTATCTGCGGTATCTGTATGGGTAACCAGTTGCTTTCTAAGGCAGCCGGTGCTACTATCTACAAGTTGAAGTATGGTCACCGTTCACACAACCAGCCAGTGCGCATGGTAGGAACCAACAATTGCTACATCACCTCTCAGAACCACGGTTATGCCGTTGATGCCAAGACATTGGGCAACGATTGGGAGGAACTCTTTGTAAATATGAATGATGGCTCTAACGAGGGTATCCGCCACAAGGTGAACCCTTGGTTCTCAAGCCAGTTCCACCCAGAGGCTTGCTCAGGTCCTGTGGATACAGAGTTCATGTTTGATAAGTTTGTAGAAACACTAAAATAATTAGGAAAATAATGAAAGACGAAAACATAAAGAAGGTGCTCCTCTTAGGTTCTGGAGCCTTGAAGATCGGTGAAGCAGGTGAGTTCGACTACTCAGGTTCGCAGGCCCTGAAGGCATTGCGCGAGGAAGGTATCGAGACTGTGCTCATCAACCCGAATATCGCAACCGTACAGACATCAGAAGGTGTTGCCGACCAGATTTACTTCCTGCCAGTGCAGCCTTACTTCGTAGAGCGTGTTATTCAGAAGGAGAATCCAGACGGTATCCTCCTTAGCTTCGGTGGTCAGACTGCCCTCAACTGTGGTGTAGAACTCTATCGCCAGGGCATCCTGGAGAAATATAATGTCAAGGTATTGGGTACTCCAGTACAGGCTATCATGGATACAGAGGACCGTGAGCTCTTCGTAGAGAAGTTGGATGAAATCAATGTGAAGACCATCAAGAGTGAGGCTTGCGAGAACATCGAGCAGGCCCGCAAGGCTGCTGCCGAGCTCGGCTATCCTGTCATCATCCGTGCTGCTTACGCCTTGGGTGGTCTCGGTTCTGGTTTCGCAGACAACGAGGAGGAGCTGAACAAACTCGCAGAGAAGGCTTTCTCTTTCTCTCCACAGGTATTGGTAGAGAAGAGTTTGAAGGGCTGGAAAGAGATTGAGTATGAGGTAGTTCGCGACCGTTACGACAACTGTATCACAGTTTGTAACATGGAGAACTTCGACCCACTGGGAATCCATACTGGTGAGAGTATCGTCATCGCTCCATCTCAGACCCTGAGCAATTCTGAGTATCATAAGCTCCGTGCCCTCGCCATCAAGATTATCCGTCACATCGGAATCGTGGGTGAGTGTAACGTGCAGTATGCCTTCGACCCTAAGAGCGAGGATTATCGTGTAATCGAGGTGAATGCCCGTTTGAGCCGTTCTTCTGCCTTGGCATCTAAGGCTACTGGTTATCCTCTTGCCTTCGTTGCAGCCAAGCTCGGTATGGGCTACGGTCTGTTCGAGTTGAAGAACTCGGTAACCAAGACTACATCTGCCTTCTTCGAGCCAGCATTGGACTACGTGGTATGTAAGATTCCACGTTGGGACTTGTCTAAGTTCCGTGGCGTAGATAAGGAGTTGGGTTCATCTATGAAGTCAGTAGGTGAGGTAATGGCCATCGGCCGCAACTTCGAGGAGGCCATCCAGAAGGGTCTTCGTATGATTGGTCAGGGCATGCACGGTTTCGTAGAGAACAAGGAACTTGAAATCGACGATATCGATGCAGCTTTGCGCGAGCCAACAGATAAGCGTGTGTTCGTGATTTCTAAGGCAATGCACAAGGGCTATACCGTAGATCAGATTCATGACTTGACCAAGATTGACAAGTGGTTCCTTGAGAAGTTGAAGCACATCATCGACATCGACGAGGCGATGAAGAAGTGCAACATCAATACTCTTGACCAGAATTTGCTCCGCACCGCTAAGGTTTACGGTTTTACCGACTTCCAGGTAGCCCGTGCCGTGGGCTTGGAGCAGGAGTTGGGCAACATGCACAAGGCTGCCCTCCTGGTTCGCAACAAGCGCAAGAGCTATGGCATCCTGCCTGTAGTGAAGCAGATTGATACCCTGGCAGCAGAGTATCCTGCTCAGACCAACTACCTCTATGTAACTTACGCTGGCGTGAAGAGCGACATCACCTTTGAGAACGACCACCGTTCTATCATCGTACTCGGTTCAGGTGCTTACCGCATCGGTTCTTCTGTAGAGTTCGACTGGTGTGGCGTTCAGGCATTGAACACCATCCGCAAGGAAGGCTGGCGTTCTGTGATGATCAACTACAACCCAGAGACCGTATCTACCGACTACGATATGTGCGACCGTCTCTACTTCGACGAGTTGACCTTCGAGCGTGTGATGGATATCATCGAGATGGAGCAGCCTCATGGCGTCATCGTATCTACCGGTGGTCAGATTCCAAACAACCTGGCTATGCACCTGGATGCACAGAACGTGCCAATCCTGGGTACTGCTGCCAAGGACATCGATAACGCTGAGGACCGTGCCAAGTTCTCTCAGATGTTGACCAACAACGGCATCAACCAGCCAGAGTGGAGCGCCCTGACCTCTATGGAGGACATCGACAACTTCATCGAGCGTGTAGGTTTCCCTGTATTGGTTCGTCCTAGCTACGTGCTTTCGGGTGCTGCGATGAACGTATGTTCTAACGAGGATGAGCTGAAGCGATTCCTGCAGTTGGCTGCCAATGTAAGTGAGGATCACCCAGTGGTAGTAAGTAAGTTTATCGAACATGCCAAGGAGATTGAGATGGATGCAGTGGCAAAGAATGGCGAGGTGATTGCCTATGCGATTTCCGAGCACATCGAGTTTGCCGGTGTTCACTCAGGCGATGCTACCATCCAGTTCCCTCCTCAGAAGTTGTATGTTGAGACTGTTCGTCGTGTAAAGCGAGTTGGTCGTCAGATTGCCAAGGAGTTGCACATCAACGGTCCGTTCAACATCCAGTTCATGGCTCGTGACAATGATATTCTCGTTATCGAGTGTAACCTTCGTGCCAGCCGTTCGTTCCCATTCGTAAGCAAGGTATTGAAGATCAACCTCATCGAGTTGGCTACCCGCGTGATGCTCGGTTTGCCAGTAGAGAAGCCACACAAGAACCTCTTTGATCTCGACTATGTAGGTATCAAGGCATCTCAGTTCAGCTTCAACCGTCTGCAGAAGGCGGACCCAGTATTGGGTGTGGATATGAGCAGTACGGGTGAGGTAGGTTGCTTGGGTGACGATACATCTACCGCACTTCTGAAGAGTATGCTTTCTGTGGGTCATCGTATTCCAGCCAAGAATATCCTGCTTTCTACAGGTTCTGCCAAGCAGAAGGTAGATTTGCTCGATGCAGCCCAGATGTTGGTTAAGCATGGCTACAAGCTGTATGCAACCGGTGGTAGTAGCAAGTTCCTCACCGAGAATGGCATTGAGAACACCCGTGTACTCTGGCCATCAGAGGAGGCTGAAGGCGGTGCGCCTAAGGCTTTGGAGATGCTCCACAACCATGAGATTGATATGGTAGTGAATATTCCGAAGAACTTGACCAGCAGCGAGTTGAGCAATGGTTATAAGATTCGCCGTGCAGCCATCGACCTGAACGTGCCATTGATTACCAACAGCCGTCTGGCGAGTGCATTCATCTATGCATTCTGCACCACCAAGCTGGAGGATATTGATATCAAGGCTTGGGGAGAGTATAAATAATTGATAGTTAATAGTTAAGAATTGACAGTTAATTCTTGATGATTCCCAATAGAAAAATCCCTGCTGTAGGAAAGGCTTCCTATGGCAGGGATTTTTTATTATTTGTATGACTATTTTTTGCACATATCCTCAGCTACCATCATAGCAACATTTTGCGTATTTGGAAATTTGTATGGACGATGGCTCTGTGTTGTGGTAATGATGTCATCACCAAGAACCGTCGCCATCTTTGCAATTGTAGCTAATGTGAGATTATGTGTTCCACTCAGCCAACGACTTACTTCTGTTTCTGTCTTGCCAAGAGCCTTTGCAAAATCACGTTGTTTCATATTTCGTTCCTGTAATAGTTCAAAGACTCTGTTGGCAATAGCAACGCATAAGTCGACTTGTTTGTTTGTGTCCGCAGGAGTTGACTTGCGGATTTCATCCATCAGTTTATTTGTTTTCATATTACGTCCTCCTTATTATAGTCGATATCTATAGTCAATTCAAGTGGTCCATGTAAATTTGTACCATTGATTGTTATGATTCTTCTATTTTCAAGTTTCTTTATAATAATGTCTATCTTTTGTAAGTTTCGTACGGCTCTATGCAGATTTACATCTTCTTGATATGTTTGCGTTTTCTTTATACCACCATTTCCTAGGATTAAAATCTTATGGCTGATATTAAGGCAATACAATCTTAAATTAGATGTATCAAGATGAGAGGGTAGTGCCATCACCCTGTCACGTTTGCTTCCTTCATATCTGAAGAATCTATCTTCTGCACCATTTTCTTTGATAATATCAATCCTTCTAATGAGGATTTGTACATCTTGGGCATATTGATCCTTATAGGTGAGAAGGAATTTTTCGAATTCGGTATATTCCTCACCCTCGAATCTTGGAGAATAAAGGCTGACTTTTTCTCCAGTTTCCAATAGCTCTATTAATAAGTTCTTTTCCATATAACTTATATTTTTGCTGCAAAGATAAACATAAAAGTTGATTTTTGCAAGAATATTATGTTAAACTTTACTTTTATGTTTATCTTTTTATGATAGCATGCATAATCCCACTTGAAGCTTTTTATTGAGTCTTAACCTTGTGGATGGTAGTGAGTCGTGCTATGTGTCCTTTCGGAAGTGGAGACATTGTAATCTCGCTAAAAGCAAGAAAATACTTGTCGATGTCTTTGTTGTCTATAGTATGAATTTGTATCTTCTTGTCTTTTGTTTCCATATAGCTTTCCTTTCTTTTATTATTGTAGCAAAGATACGCTGAATATTCGAAACTACCAAACTTTTCTAGTAATTTTTGTAATTTATAGTCAAATGATAAGGGTATGCCAGTAAATTCCTGTGTTTATAATGTGGGATTATGGATACAGGAATTTACTGGTGCAACCCCAAAAACTGTGAAAACTTTGGTCGTTTCAAAATTTAATCGTAAATTTGTAGCAAAAACTATAATAATGAAGAGTTATGGAAGAAAAATTATCGACTATATATTTAAGAGATGGACGGAACGCCCAGCAATATAGGCACTGAGATGGCGGCTGCGCAGAGTGAATTGTCATCACTCGTAAGCTAGCTTATAGGCGATGAGTATGCTATCCAAGGCTTAAAGGAGCTGATAACAAGGAAGTCATAACTGGGAGGGCTGTTTTTAACCTGCCCACGACCAAAAGGAAACAGAATATGAAACAGATTGATACAAGATACAACGAGGCGGTACAGCAGATAAAGTCTGCCATCTTGCAAAGCCAGTTGGAAGCAGCCAAGGCAGTTAATCGCCAAATGCTTGCATTATATTATGGTATAGGCAAGTATGTGTCGGACAATACTCGCACAGGAGCTTGGGGTACTGGAGCCATCGAGACTATCAGCGAACAACTGAGAAGAGAACTGCCAGGATTGCGTGGCTTTTCACCTGCAAGCATAAAGAAAATGCGTATTTTCTATGAGCAGTGGAGTAAATTAATAAATCGTTCGCCAATGGCGAACGATTTGCAAACGTCTGAAAAACAAGATGTACTGCAGGCAGATGAACTGCTTTCTGTAAATCGTTCGCCATTGGCGAACGATTTGGATTGGCATGAATTTATGTCGTTAAGTTTTTCACACCATTATGAGATTCTTGCCAAGACAGAAACATTGGAAGAACGTGCTTTCTATATACATCAGGCTGCGACCTTGCGTTGGGATAAATATACACTTCGCAACAATTTGAAGGCTGACCTCTTCCATCATCAGTCACAGATGCCAAACAACTTTGCCACAACCATGCCGTCCACTCGTTATGCAGCCAAGGCTATATCGATGTTCAAGGATGACTACTTGCTCGACTTTATCAATGTGGAAGAACTTGGTGAGCGAGACCCACAGGACATTGATGAGCGTGTCATAGAGAACTCGATAGTGTCGAATGTCAAGAATTTCATTTTGACGTTTGGTAAGGACTTTACCTTTATGGGCAACCAAGTGCATATCGACAAGTTCGGGCATGACCATTATGTGGATTTGCTGTTCTTCAACAGAGAGTTGCAGAGCCTGGTAGTGTTTGAGTTGAAGAAGGGAGAGTTCAAACCAGCCTATCTTGGTCAGTTGGCAGCATATATCCGTATGCTCAATGACGATGAGCGCAAGCCTCATGAAAATCCTACAGTCGGCATCGTGCTTTGCTGCGATGCTGACAAGACGTATGTGGAGTATCTTCTTCAAGACTACAATCAGCCAATGGGAGTGGCTACCTATCAGGTGATGCCTGAAAAACTCAAAAAGGTATTGCCTCCTGAGGATGAGATGAAGAAATTGCTTTTTACAAAGTGCGATAATAAAGAGGATAAGAAGGGATAAATATGAATGAATTGACAATCAGTGATTTGAAAATTTGGAAATCACGATTTCCAAATCTTGCTTGGACGCATATTTTCAAGACATTTGTTCTATTTGGTACCAAGTAATACTGAGAGGGTATGTTTTTGACCTGCCTATAAGCAAAGATGCAATCATGAGGCCATTGGGCAGGTTAAATGTTTGAAGGAGATTTACCTAAAAAGGCTCAAGAGTTAGTAACAGAATGGCTCTCACTTCATTCTGATGAACTTCAGGAAATGTGGGACAAACAAATATAAACAAAACTTCCACCATTATGATACCAAGAATTAAGAAAATGTCAGTTCTAGATGACTATATCCTTTTCGTTAAATTCGATGATGGATATAAAGTGTTGTACGATGTGAAGGATGACATCAAGACGCTTCCTTCGTTTCGTGCATTAGTGGATGTGTATGGCCTTTTTAAACAAGCTCAGTTGGACACCAGCCGAACTTGTGTATATTGGAACGACAAGATAAATCTAGCCAGCGACAGTATTTATGAGGATGGAAAAGCTGCATAATAACAATCCCACCAAGTGCCATTTGTAGAAATATGCTTGATGGGATTGTAAAATGCAAAAGCCCCACCCTGGTTCGCTGTGCAAGTGGGAAGCGTGGTGGAAACTGTCACTGCAAAGGTATGCATATTTTTTGAAACTGCAAAACTTTTTGCGAATAAACTTTTGTAAAGTACCCTGTTTTGAACGAAGATTACACGTTGTTGGTGTAAATTTGGCTCGTTTAACCATCAACTTTTTCAGACGGTTTACGTAAATTCAACAAGCAAGTGCAAAATTACGAAATGTTTTTGTAAAAGCACTCC
>ENA-OOQP01000582-OOQP01000582.1-human-gut-metagenome-genome-assembly--contig:-NODE-582-length-16691-cov-1.698846_pt1 | contig 16691 bp, 14 predicted proteins | sample MGYA00241266_ERZ501171 | MGnify/ENA primary metagenome ERZ501171 (study PRJEB25962, sample SAMEA2042501) | human gut metagenome | biome: human gut; feature: human-associated habitat; material: faeces...
CGACAGGGAGTCGCCACCATCAGCGGATTGCGATACACGCAACCGACCCACAAGCCGATCGATCTCTCCGACGTCGATCGGGATGTTATCAAAGCTCTTATCCACTGATCCGGCTACGCTTCCGGTATCCGATATTTCGCCCGAATAAGCACCCCGCAAATCCGGCTGCGGCAAAAATCAATGGCAAAGGGGTGCTTGATTATTGCATCTTACGAAACTTTTCCGTATATTTGTACGATATATTTAAGGTCAATATGAGTACTGAAGGAAAAGAGATAAAGAAGCAGGAAGAGGAGTATTCCGCCTCCAACATCCAGGTCCTCGAAGGTCTGGAAGCGGTCCGGAAGCGTCCGGCCATGTATATCGGCGACATCGGAGAAAAAGGTTTGCACCACCTGGTTTACGAGGTGGTGGATAACTCGATCGACGAGGCGTTGGCAGGACACTGTACCGACATCGACGTTACGATCAACGAAGACAACTCGATCACAGTCAAGGATAACGACCGAGGCATCCCGACCGACTTCCACGAAAAAGAGGGCAAGTCCGCACTCGAAGTCGTGCTCACCGTGCTCCATGCGGGCGGCAAGTTCGACAAGGGCAGCTACAAGGTTTCGGGCGGTCTGCACGGCGTCGGTTCATCGGTAGTTAACGCTCTTTCCGAGTGGTTTGAAATCGAGGTAAGCAGGCAGGGTCATATATATCATCAGCGTTTTGAGCGCGGCGACGTAAAGAGCGACCTTGAAATAATCGGCGATACAAACGAGACGGGTACATTTATTAAATTCAAGGCCGACCCCGAAATATTCACCGAAACTACGGAATATGATTTTGAGACACTTCAAAAGAGACTCAGAGAGCAGGCGTTTTTAAATGCCGGACTTTCAATCTCGCTCACGGACAAGCGTGATGAGGACAACATATTAAGCGAGGTATACTGCTATGAGGGCGGTATTCGCAGCTTTGTGGATTACATCAACAAAAGCCGCGGGCTTACACCTCTTCACGAAGATATAATGCATTTCTCGGTTGTTGACGGCGACCGCAGCGCGGAAGTCGCAATGTCTTACAACGACGGCTACAACGAGATAATATTAAGCTTTGCAAACGATGTCCGCACAATAGACGGCGGTACTCACGAAATGGGCTTTAAAACGGCTCTTACGAGAGTGTTCAACGACTACGGCAAAAAGTTTAATCTCATAAAGGACAGCGACAAAAAGCTCTCCGGCGACGACGTAAGAGAGGGTCTTACCGCGGTCATAAGCGTAAAGCTTACAGAGGCACAGTTTGAGGGTCAGACCAAGGGCAAACTCGGAAACACCGAGATAACCGGTCTTGTTTCAAAAATGCTCTATGATAAGCTTATGACCTATCTCGAAGAAAATCCCTCCACGGCAAGAACCATACTTAATAAGTCGCTCGACGCTTCAAGGGCGCGCGAGGCGGCAAGAAAGGCGAGGGACAATGCGCGCAGAAAATCTGCGCTTGAGAGCAACTCTCTCCCCGGCAAGCTTGCCGACTGCACCGATAAAAATCCCGAAAATACCGAGCTTTACATCGTCGAGGGTGATTCCGCAGGCGGCTCCGCAAAGGGAGGAAGAGACAGAAACACACAGGCAATTCTCCCCCTTTGGGGCAAGATGCTCAATGTTGAAAAGGCGAGAGTTGACAAGGTAATAGGCAATGAAAAATTAACGCCCGTAATTTTGGCTCTCGGCACCGGTATAGGCGATGACTTCGACATCACAAAGTTGCGTTATCACAAGATAGTTTTAATGGCGGATGCCGATGTTGACGGCGCGCACATCAGAACTCTTCTTTTGACCTTCTTTTTCAGATATATGCGTCCTCTTATAGAGCACGGCTATGTCTATATAGCTCAGCCGCCGCTCTTTAAGGTGTCAAAGGGCAAAAAGCACTTCTACGCTTTCTCCGACGAGGAGCGCGACGAAAAAATAGCGGAGCTCGGCGGCAGCTGCGACGTTCAGAGATATAAGGGTCTCGGTGAGATGGATTCGCAGCAGCTTTGGGAGACCACAATGGATCCGAAATACAGGACTATGCTCAGGGTAAATCTTGAGGACGCCATGGAGGCGGACGAGACCTTCTCCGTTTTAATGGGCGACAAGGTTGAGCCGAGACGTGAATTCATTGAGAAAAACGCGAAATTCGTTCAGAATCTTGATATATAAAAGAGGTAGAATATGAGCACAAACAAAGATACCGGGCATCATTCGGAATACGTGCCGCTTGAGGACCAGAAAATCATAAATGTCGAGATAAACAAGGAAATGAGAAAATCCTTCCTCGACTACTCAATGTCGGTAATAGTGTCACGTGCGCTCCCCGATGTACGCGACGGCTTAAAGCCCGTTCACAGAAGAATTTTATATACTATGTATGAAAACGGTCTGTATCCCGAAAAGGCATACAGAAAGTGCGCCGACACGGTAGGCTCCGTGCTCGGTCGCTATCATCCGCACGGCGACGCGTCGGTATATGACGCCATGGTTCGTCTCGCACAGGATTTCTCAATGAGGTATCCTCTTGTTGACGGTCACGGAAACTTCGGTTCGGTGGACGGCGACCCGCCTGCCGCTTACCGTTATACAGAGTCGAGAATGAGCAAAATTTCCATGGAAATGCTCACAAATCTCGACAAGGACACCGTGGATATGATGCGAAACTACGACGATCGCTTGAATGAGCCGGTGGTTTTGCCGTCACGTTTCCCGAACCTTCTTGTAAACGGCTCTACGGGTATCGCCGTAGGTATGGCCACAAATATTCCGCCGCACAATATGCGCGAGGTAATAGACGGCATTTGCTGTCTTATAGACAATCCCGACGCCACGCTTGAGGATATTATGGAGCACATAAAGGGCCCCGATTTTCCGACGGCCGGCATCATAATGGGCAGAGCAGGCATACGCGCCGCTTATGCAACGGGCAGAGGCAAGGTAACGCTCAGAGCGCGCGCAGAAATTGTCGAAAACGAAAAGAACGGCAGATTTAAAATTGTCGTTACGGAGCTGCCGTATCAGGTAAACAAGGCACGACTTATCGAGAGCATCGCGGAGCTTGTTAAGGATAAGAGAATAGAGGGCATTTCCGACATCAACGACTATTCCTCCGACCGCGCGGGCATGAGAATGGAAATAGACCTTAAAAGGGACGCAAATCCGCAGGTCATTTTAAATCAGCTCTATTCTTATACTCAGCTTCAGATTTCCTACGGTATAATTCAGCTTGCCATAGTTGACGGCGAGCCGAAAATCCTCACATTAAAGCAGATTCTCGAAAAATACATAGATTTCCAGAAGGAAGTCATCATAAGAAGAACCAAATTCGACCTCAAAAAAGCACTCGAAAGAGAGCATATTTTGGAGGGTCTTGCGCGCGCAATCGATATAGTTGACGAGATTATAGCAACCATTCGCGCTTGTAAGGGCGGTCAGGCAGAGGCAAAGGCCGCGATTATGGAGAAGTTCGATTTCGACGACGTTCAGGCGGCCGCCATTGTCGCTTTCAGACTCGGACAGCTCGCAGGACTCGAAATTCAGAAGATCCACAACGAGATGGAGGAGCTTCAGTCAAAAATTAACTATTTCAATGAGATACTCTCCTCCGATGAAAAGGTACTCTCGATTGTAAAGGACGAATTGTCGGCAATCGGCAACAAATTCGGCGATGACAGAAGAACCGAAATCGTAAATGTCAGCGGCGAGGTCGATATAGAGGACCTTATCCCCAATGAAAATTGTGTGTTTACTCTTACCACTCTCGGCTATATCAAGCGTCAGAGCGTCGATACATATCAGACGCAGCACCGCGGCGGCAGAGGCGTAAAGGGTATGACAAGGCGCGAGGAGGACGTTGCCGAGACTATGTTCACCTGCTCCACGCACGACTATATAATGTTCTTTACGTCGGAGGGCAAGGTTTACAGGCTGAAGGGCTACGAAATCCCCGAGGGAAGCCGTAATTCAAAGGGAATGAACATTGTCAATATTCTTCCTCTCGGCGCGGATGAAAAGGTCACCGCCATGATAAGAGTTCCCGAATTCGGTACGGAAAAGCTCTATCTCTGTATGCTCACCAAAAACGGCGTTATCAAGCGTACCGAGCTTGACGCATATAAGAACGTCCGCAAAAACGGAATATTCGCGATAAATCTCGACGAGGGCGACGAATTGAGATATGTAAAGCTCACCGACGGCGAAAAGCAGATACTCATAGCTACAAGGAAGGGTATGTGCATAAGCTTTAACGAAAATGACGCGCGCTGCATAGGCAGAACCGCAAGAGGCGTTAAGGCTATAACTCTCTCCGAGGGAGACGAGATTGCCGGTATGTGCGTTCCCGAGGAAAACAAAAAGGTACTCACCGTTTCCGAAACCGGCTTCGGCAGACGCTCCGAATTTGACAATTACCGTGTTCAGTCGCGCGGCGGCAAGGGTCTTATCAACTATCACACCGAGACCTACGGTGATGTTGCGGCGGTTGCCATGGTCGGCGAGGACGAGGACGTAATTATGATTTCGTCCGACGGTATCATAATAAGAATCCCGGCTAAGGATATCAGCGTTTTTGCACGTCCGTCAAAGGGCGTCCGCGTTATGAAGACAAACGAGGGTGAAAAGGTTGCCACGCTTTCAATAACCGAGCATGAAATCGAGGATGAAAACTCCGAGTCCGACGCGGAGAATGACGGCGAAGTCCCCGTGACGAAGGGAAATGCCGAGGGCGAAAAGGCGGCAGAAGCAGACGAAAGCAAAGAAAATCCGACGGAAATCGGGTAATTCCGCAAAAAGTTATAATTTTATTAACATTTCATTTACTTTTACAATATATAATTACAGAGTAATTCGGCAGGTGCTTTTTATCTGCCGAAAACCTCTGTTATGAAAAAAGGAAATTGCTATGAACTATAACAACAACGGATATTACGGCGGCAATTATCCTCCGCCCGGCGGAAACTATCCGCCTCCACCGCCGTATAATTGGCAGTATGACCCACTCGCACAGGAGCAAAAGAGGGAAAAGAAAAATATTTCCCGCATAAGCATTGCCGTGGGACTTGCGGTTATCGGCTTTACGCTTTTAAGTATGGTTTTAGGCGTGCTTTTGCGAGCAATACCGGGCTTTTTGTCGGAATATAAGGGCAACGCGTCCTTCAGCATATATTTTGATATGGTATATTCCGTTTTTATAATAGGAGTGCCGTTTTTCGCGGCAATGTCATATTTAAAATCCAAGGGCGCTCTGCCCGCGGTTTTGCCGCTCGGAACAGCCAAAAACACACCCGTGTTTTTCCTGCTTGTTTTTTCGGGACTTATGGCGTGCATAGCCGGCAGCTATGCGTCGAGCATTTTCGGAAGTATCTTTCAAAACCTCTTCGGCATAGAATTTACCATGGCGGAGGACGGCATAAAGCTGACAACGGCGTCCGTTATATTGCCGTATATCGTAAAAACCGCTGTTTTGCCGGCTCTCATAGAGGAGTTCGCAATGCGCGGCGTAGTTATGCAGTCGCTTCGCAAATACGGCGATTGGTTTGCGATTATTATGTCGTCGCTTGTCTTTGCGCTTTTGCACGGCAATATGGTTCAAATTCCGTTCGCCTTTATCGCAGGTATTGCCATAGGCTATGCCGTTACGGTAACGGGCAGTATGTGGACGGGCGTTTTGATACATTTTCTCAACAATCTTGCGTCGATAATTATGCAGATAGGCATTGATAACTGCTCCGAAACCGTGTCGGCAGTAATTACGATGTCCGTTGTCTTTGTGATAATGATAAGCGGCATTATATGCGCCGCGATATATTTCAAAAATTATTCGCACGCTTATCCGCTGAAAAACGGCGAGAGTCTCGTCCTCTCATGGAATGAAAAAACGAGAGCCTTTGTGGTGACGGCACCCATGATAATAGCGATTTGTCTGCTCTTGTGGGAAACTGCCATGTATATTGAGTTCTGATATGGATAAAAATGATTTTATGCGTCTTGCCCTGCTCGAAGCCGAAAAGGCGTTTCTTGACGGCGAGGTGCCCGTCGGCGCGGTCATAGTAAGAGACGGCGAGGTTGTTTCAACGGGCAGAAACCGCCGCGAAAAGGAAAAAAACGCCCTGTGCCACGCAGAAATCGAGGCGATTGACGGTGCCTGCCGTGCGCTTTCGGGCTGGAGACTTCCGAGATGTGAAATGTATGTCACACTTGAGCCGTGCCCCATGTGCGCCGGTGCGATTATAAATTCAAGAATCGAAAAAGTGACCTTCGGCGCATACGATGAAAAAAACGGCGCCGCAGGGTCAAAAATAAATTTGTTTGAGGTTCCGTTCACGTTCCGTACCGAATATGAGGGCGGCGTGATGGAGGAAGCTTGCAGGAGAATGCTCTCGGACTTCTTTTTGAAGCTTCGAGAAAAAAGAAAAGAGGAAAAACAATGAGCGAAGGTTGCACACATGACTGTTCTACCTGCGGTGAGAACTGCAGCGAGAGAAAAGCAGAGGATATGAAGCTTCGTCAAAACGATTACAGCAATATAAAAAAGGTTATAGCGGTAGTCAGCGGCAAGGGCGGCGTAGGCAAGAGCCTTGTGACATCGCTTCTTGCCTCGGCTTCACAGGCGAGGGGCTTTGAGACGGCGGTTATGGACGCCGACGTCACAGGTCCGTCAATCCCCAAGGCATTCGGTATACACGAGCGCGCCATGGGCAGCGACGAGGGAATGTTCCCGGTCGAGAGCAAGACGGGAATAAAGATAATGAGCATAAATCTGCTGCTCGAAAAGGAGGACGCTCCGGTAGTATGGCGCGGCCCCGTCATTTCGGGCGTTATAAATCAGTTCTGGCAGGAGGTTCTCTGGGGCGACGTTGACTATATGTTCGTCGATATGCCCCCCGGCACGGGCGACGTTCCGCTGACGGTATTCCAAAGTCTTCCCGTAGACGGTATTATAATTGTCACAACTCCGCAGGATCTTGTTACCATGATAGTCAAAAAGGCATACAATATGGCAAAGATGATGAATGTTCCGATAATCGGACTCGTCGAAAATATGAGCTATTTTGAGTGCCCCGACTGCAAAAAGAAATACAATATATTCGGTGAGAGCAAAATAGACGAGGTGGCAAAGGAGCTCGGCGTTCCGGTGCTCGCACGTCTGCCGATAGACCCCAAAACCGCTTCGCTTGTGGATAAGGGCGCGGTGGAGCTCTGCGACGACAAGGCGATAGCTCCCATAATCGACAAGCTTCCGAAATAAGCGGCAGAATACTGTATTCTTTGCCGAAATGCGACGCTTTGTCCGGACATAAGACAACATCTACAAAAACACCCGTACTCTTTGCGGGTGTTTTTTCAATATTAAGTATTGAACTATGATTGTATTAGATGTTATAATAATACTAACTATAATGGGAGGTAATATCAGTATGGCAACAGATGAGAAATTTGCAAAAGAGGGCCTGACCTTTGATGACGTTTTGCTTATCCCGGCCGAGAGCGACGTGCTCCCCAAGGATATTGACGTTTCAACCCGCCTTTCAAAGAACATAACGCTCAACACGCCGGTATTAACGGCGGCCATGGACACCGTAACCGAAACGAGAATGGCAATAGCCATAGCGCGTGAGGGCGGCGTAGGCATAATTCACAAGAATATGTCCATTGAGGCTCAAAAGAGTGAGGTGGACAAGGTTAAGAGAAGTGAGAACGGAGTTATAGTAAATCCGTTTTTCCTGCATCCGCAGAACACGGTAAAGGAAGCGGACGAGCTTATGCACCGTTACAGAATTTCGGGTGTTCCCATCTGTGACGACAGCGGCAAGCTTGTAGGCATACTCACAAACCGCGATATGCGTTTTATGTCCGACTATAATGTGGAGATTGCAGGCGTTATGACGAAAGACCATCTCGTCACCTCTCACATCGGAACAACGCTTGACGAGGCAAAGCAGATTTTGATGCGCCACAAGATAGAAAAGCTCCCGCTTGTAGATGAAAACGGCTACTTAAAGGGACTTATCACCATTAAGGATATTGAAAAGAGCGTTCAGTACCCGAATTCCGCAAGGGATTCTCGCGGCAGACTTCTCTGCGGTGCGGCTCTCGGTGCCACAAGCGACGTTCTTGACCGCGCTGCGGCTCTCGCCGAAGCCGGCGGTGGCGGTCTCACGCCTGACTCACGGCCACAGCCATAACATATTGAAATCCGTCGCCAAGGTAAAGGCGGCTTTCCCGAATATCACGCTTATTGCCGGTAACGTAGCTACGGCAGAGGGCACAAAGGCACTTATCGACGCCGGCGCAGACTGCGTCAAAGTAGGTATAGGCCCCGGCTCAATATGCACAACGCGCGTAGTCGCCGGTATCGGCGTTCCGCAGATAACGGCAATCTATGACAGCGCAAACGAGGCTTCAAAGCACGGCGTTTCAATAATTGCCGACGGCGGCATCAAGTATTCGGGCGAAATAGTCAAGGCTATCGCCGCAGGTGCTTCGGCGGTTATGGTAGGCTCGCTTGTCGCAGGCTGTGAGGAGTCCCCCGGAGACAGCGAAATTTATCAGGGCAGACGATTCAAGGTTTACCGCGGAATGGGCAGTATAGCCGCCATGAACAACGGCTCTAAGGACAGATATTTCCAGGAGGACAACAAGAAGCTTGTTCCCGAGGGAATTGAGGGCAGAGTTCCTTATAAGGGAACACTCTCCGACACTATCTTCCAGATGATGGGCGGTCTTAAATCCGGTATGGGCTACTGCGGCTGCAAAAATATAACCGAGCTTCAGACTAAGACGAAGTTCATAAGAATAACCAACGCAGGGCTTAAAGAGAGCCATCCGCACGATGTATTCATAACAAAAGAGGCTCCCAACTATTCCGTTAATTTATAATTCGCAAGCAGCGTTAAATAAAGAAATAAGGAGAAAAAAATGTACGCAGATATGATGGATACGATAGGCTTCGTATCAAAGTATGATGAAGAAGTGGGCAAGGCTATGAATTTGGAGCTTGCCCGTCAGCAGAGGAACATAGAGCTTATAGCGAGCGAAAACATCGTTTCGCCGGCAGTTATGGCGGCTATGGGCAGCGTTCTTACAAACAAGTACGCCGAGGGCTACCCCGGCAAGCGTTACTACGGCGGCTGCGAGGATGTTGATATAGTGGAAAACATCGCGCGCGACAGAGCAGAGAAGCTTTTCGGTGCCAAATTCGCAAATGTTCAGCCTCATTCGGGTGCTCAGGCGAATATAGCTGTATACTTTGCTCTTCTTAAACCCGGCGATACCGTAATGGGTATGAATCTTGCCGAGGGCGGCCATCTCACACACGGCTCACCCGTAAATCTATCCGGTAAATATTTCAACTTCGTCCCCTACGGAATTAACGAAGAGGGCTATATCGATTACGACGAACTTGAGCAGAAGGCTCTTTCCTGCAAGCCGAAGATGATCGTTGCCGGAGCTTCCGCTTATCCGCGCATCATCGACTTCAAGAGAATTTCCGAAATAGCCAAAAAGGTCGGCGCATATCTTATGGTGGATATGGCTCACATAGCGGGACTTGTTGCCGCCGGACTTCATCCGTCACCCGTCCCGTATGCTGATGTTGTTACGACTACAACCCACAAAACTCTCCGCGGCCCGCGCGGCGGTATGATTCTCTGCAACGACGAGGAGATAGCAAAGGCCGTAAACAAGGCAATATTCCCCGGCACGCAGGGCGGCCCGCTCATGCACATAATCGCAGGCAAGGCTGTTTGCTTCGGCGAGGCCTTAAAGCCGGAATTCAAGGAGTATCAGCAAAAAGTCCTCGACAACTGCAAGGCTCTCGCAAACGGTTTTACAAAATACGGTGTAGATTTGGTTTCGGGCGGCAGCGACAATCACCTTTTACTTCTTGACCTTCGCTCGCTTCACATAACGGGTAAGGAGCTTGAGCACAGACTTGACGAGGTTTACATCACCGCCAACAAGAATGCCATCCCCAACGACCCCGAAAAGCCGTTTGTAACAAGCGGTATCAGAGTCGGTACTCCGGCAGTCACCACACGCGGTCTTGACGAAGCGGATATGGAAAAAATTGCCGAGTATATTTATCTTTGCGCCACCGATTTTGAGGGTAAAGCAGACTACATCAGAGAGGGCGTAAACGATATTTGTGCGCGCCATCCCCTTTACAAATAATTTTTAACTAAACGAAGAACGGGGGAAGGCTTAACGCCGTCTGAGGATGAGAGACGTCATAATCGCAAGCGCAAACCGCAAATCCGCGGAGCATATAAAGAGCATTCTCCAGCGGGATTTGCTCTTTGTTTCGGAAATATATCAGTCCGGCGCGGAGGTGCTCTCTTACGCGAGCATCAGACCGGACGCGGTAGTTGTGTGCGGACGTCTGTCCGACGGCTTACCGGCAGTCTCTCTTGCGGAAACGCTTCCCCCCGGCTTCGACGTTGTACATTTGGTGTCGTCCTCGGACGCATATCAGGGCTTTGTGAGCAATATGGTGGAGCTTACCATGCCGCTTGACAGGGTTGAGTTTGTATCTGTCGTGCGGACGCTTACTCAGCTTTCGAGTGATATTACATCACGCAAAAAAACACGTTCCGTCGAGGAAAACGACCTTTTGACGCTGGCAAAACAACGCCTTTGCGAAAATTACGGTATCTCGGAGCGCGAGGCACACAGGAAAATTCAGAAAATGAGTATGGAGCAGGGCGTCCGCATTATGGACGTCGCAAGAAAAATTCTCGAAGAAGATTAGTTAGGACGAGGTGGTTTCTTTGAAATTCACAAAGATGCAGGGAGCAGGAAACGATTATATATACGTAAACTGCTTTGAGGAAAAGGTTTCCGACCCCGAGAGCACGGCTGTAAAGGTCAGCGACAGGCATTTCGGAATAGGCTCGGACGGGCTTGTTTTGATAGAGCCGAGCGACAAAGCCGATTTTAAAATGGATATATACAATGCCGACGGTTCAAGGGCGAAAATGTGCGGCAACGCGACAAGATGCGTTGCAAAATACGTGTGTGACCGCGGCCTTACAAATAAGGATGAAATTTCGCTTGAAACGCTCAGCGGAATTAAATATATAAAAGTTTTCAAGGGCGACGACGGCAAGGTGAAAAGTGCCAGAGTCGATATGGGAGCACCCGTTCTTTCCGGAAAAAAAATCCCCACGCTGTTTGACGGCGACAAGGTTGTGGGTGAGACGCTGCACCTCGGCGGCGAATTGGGCGATAAAATCGTTACGTGCGTTTCAATGGGCAATCCGCATTGCATTACCTATGTGGACGACGTAAAAACGCTTGACCTCGCAAAAATAGGTCCTGTTTTTGAAAACAACGAGATGTTCCCCGACAGGGTGAACACCGAATTTATACATATAATAAGCGAAACCGAATTTGATATGCGTGTATGGGAGCGCGGCTCGGGCGAAACACTCGCCTGCGGAACCGGAGCGTGCGCCTCCGCCGTGGCAAGTGTGCTGAACGGCTACTGCCTCAGAAATACCGACATCAAGGTAAATCTCATAGGCGGTACACTCTATATAAATTGGACAAATGACGGCAATGTGCTGATGACCGGCCCGGCTGCCGAAGTCTGTACGGGCGAAATAGACGTGTAATTTAATTTGTTACGGAGGACAAAATGAATATTAACGAAAACTTCCTTAAAATCGAAAGCAGCTATCTTTTTTCAAATATCGCAAAAAAGGTAAAGGCTTACACAAAGGCAAATCCCGATAAAGAGATAATAAGACTCGGCATCGGCGACGTAACAAGACCGCTTGCACCTGCCTGCATCGAGGCTATGCACAAGGCTGTTGACGAAAGGGCCGACGAAAAGACGTTCCGCGGCTATCCGCCGGAGTACGGCTATGATTTCCTTTTGAACGCGATAAACGAAAACGACTACCGTTCTCGCGGCATTGAGCTTGACAATTCCGAAATATTCGTGTCGGACGGCGCAAAGAGCGACACGGGCAACATAGGCGACATCTTTTCGCTTGACAACAAGGTTGCGATTTGCGACCCCGTTTACCCCGTATATGTCGATACAAACGTAATGTCGGGCCGTTCGGGCGAAAAGGACGAAAACGGTAAGTGGTCAAACATCTACTATATGCCCTGCACCGCCGAAAACAACTTCCTGCCGCACATTCCGACGCAGCACGTAGATATTATATATCTCTGCTTCCCCAACAATCCCACGGGTATGCCCATTAAAAAGGAAGAGCTTAAAAAGTGGGTCGATTACGCAAACCGCGAGGGTGCGGTTATTCTCTATGACGCGGCATACGAAGCGTTTATAACCGAGGACGATGTTCCCCATTCGATTTATGAAATAGAGGGTGCAAAGACCTGCGCCATTGAATTCAAGAGCTTTTCAAAAACCGCAGGCTTTACGGGCGTGCGCTGCGGCTACACCGTAGTTCCCCATGACCTCAAATTCGGCGGAACAGAGCTCAACGGTATGTGGGCGCGCCGTCAGGCAACAAAGTTCAACGGCGTTTCGTACATCACCCAAAGAGCCGCAGAGGCCGTTTATTCGGACGAGGGCAAAAAGCAGATTAAAGAAATAATCGAATATTACCGTAAAAATGCAAAGATTATATATAACGGACTTCGCGACTGCGGCTTTACCGTTTACGGCGCGGTGGATTCACCGTATGTATGGCTCAAAACTCCCGACAATATGAAGAGCTGGGATTTCTTTGACCTTCTTCTCGAAAAGCTCCAGGTAGTCGGCACTCCCGGCGAGGGCTTCGGCCCCGCAGGCGAGGGTTACTTCCGTCTTACCGCGTTCGGAACAACCGAGAACACCGAAAAGGCGGTTGCCAGAATTAAAAATTATTTTGCGAAGTAATTAACTTCGCTCTGTTCCGTAAAACTCCGAAAGCCATACGCCGTATTATGTCGGCAACAGGGCTTTTCGGGAACCCGTCAAAATATATGCATATCGAAAGGCTATGGGAATAACTATGAAGGATGTTTACGAAAGTCCCCTTAATTCGCGCTATGCGAGCAAAGAGATGAAATACCTTTTCTCTCCTGATTACAAGTTCAAAACGTGGAGGAGGCTCTGGATAGCTCTCGCCGAGAGCGAAAAGGAACTCGGGCTCAACATTACCGACGAGCAAATCGCAGAGCTTAAGGCGCACGCGGACGATATAAATTACGACGTTGCCGAGGCGCGCGAAAAAGAAGTTCGCCACGACGTTATGTCGCACGTTTACGCTTACGGCGTTCAGTGCCCCAAGGCGGCGGGAATAATTCACCTCGGCGCAACCTCCTGCTATGTAGGTGACAATACGGACGTAATAACCATGACCGAGGGCTTAAAGCTGCTCAGAAAAAAGCTTGTCAATTTGATAGCAAAGCTTTCGTCCTTTGCCGACGAATACAAGAGTATGCCGTGCCTTGCGTTTACGCATTTCCAGCCGGCACAGCCCACCACGGTGGGTAAACGCGCTACTCTTTGGGCGCAGGACGTTTTAATGGACTTGACGGCACTTGATTTTCAGCTTTCGCAGATGAAGCTTCTCGGCTCCAAGGGTACTACGGGAACTCAGGCAAGCTTTGTCGACCTGTTTGAAGGCGACGATGAAAAAATCAAGGCTCTCGACAAAAAGATAGCCGAGAAAATGGGCTTTTCGTCCTGCTTCAGCGTTTCGGGTCAGACCTATTCGAGAAAGCTTGATTCGCAGGTTCTCTTTGTGCTCAGCGGAATAGCTCAGTCAGCGTCTAAATTCTCAAACGATTTGAGACTTTTACAGCATATGAAGGAAATAGAAGAGCCGTTTGAAAAAAAACAGATAGGCTCGTCGGCAATGGCGTATAAGCGCAATCCCATGAGAAGCGAGAGAATCACGTCTCTTTCGCGCTACGTTATGGCAGATGTCATAAACCCGTCGGTTACGGCCGGCACGCAGTGGCTTGAGAGATCTCTTGACGACTCGGCAAACAAGCGAATAAGCATAGCCGAGGGCTTCCTTGCGACAGACGCTATTTTGGAGCTTTACATCAACATTGTCAGCGGACTCGTCGTATATCCCAAGATGATAGAAAAGCATTTAAACGATGAGCTTCCGTTTATGGCTACGGAAAATATCCTTATGGAAGCGGTCAAAAAGGGCGGCAACCGCCAGACTCTCCATGAGGAGATTCGCCGTCACTCCATGGCGGCAGGTGCGGTGGTAAAGGTTGAAGGCAAGCCCAACGACTTGGTTGAAAGAATTGCTGCCGACCCGATGTTCTCGCTCACGATTGACGAAATCAAGGCACAGTTAAAGCCCGAAAACTTCATCGGCAGAGCACCGCAGCAGGTAACGGAATTTATCGAGGGCGACGTAAAGCCGGTTCTCGAAAAATACAAGGACCTTTTGGGACTTGAGGTTGAAATTAAGGTCTGACATAAGTTGTAAGCGGGAGAAAGTAAAATACTTTCACAAGGGTGATTTTAGATGGATTACAGAGGACAGCATTGTCCCATATGCGGTAAGGAGTTTTGCGACGGCGACGATATAGTCGTCTGTCCGGAGTGCGGAACGCCGTACCACAGAGAATGCTATAAGACCGCAGGGCACTGCGTAAACGAAGAGCATCACGGCGAGAACTTCGAGTGGAAGCCGGAGACTGCGCCCCATGCAAAAGAGAAGACCCCGAATGTCGGTCAAAATGCAAACGATGACGGTCACAAGGTGGTTTTTTGCCCGGTGTGCGGCAGAGAGAATCCGGCGGAGGAGCCGAACTGCCTTAATTGCGGAGCAAGGCTCTATAACAATCAAAACGGCGGCAAGGCGTTTATTCCGCCCGTTGAGCTTCCGAATATGGATAAACAGCCGTTCGGCAAGGTAGTTAATATTTCGCCCATGGATATGCTCGGCAGAAATACCGTAGGCGACACAGCCGAATTTATAGGTGTGAACGCACAATCCTATATCCCAAAGTTCTATAAAATGCAGCAGGAAAAAAAGAAGCTGTCGTGGAACTGGGCGGCGTTCTTCTTTGCGCCGTATTGGTTTTTCTACCGCAAAATGCAAAATATCGGCTGTATATTTATTGCGGTTTTGCTTGTCATATCGGGTGCGTGCACCACAAAGTCGGTTATGGCGGCAAGTAGCAATGTTATGCAGGTCTATGAAAATTACACAAACGGCAAGGCCTCTGCCGAGGATATGATGAAAGCGTATGAGGAGTACGAAAAGCTCCCCGCAAACATTATTTCGAATGTCCTTGTGCTGCTCGTTCATGCGGCGGCGGGACTTTGCGCCAATTATCTTTACGCCAAAAAGGCAGAAAAAGGCGTCTATGAAATACGAAAGCTCAGTCAAAATCCCGAGCAGTACCGCATTTCGCTCTTCAGGAGCGGCGGAGTATCGTTCTTTTGGCTTATGGCGTCCGTGCTTCTTTCTTTTGCCTGTACAAATGCGCTGTCAATAGTTCTTGCACGGTTTTTAATGTAAAAACAATCGCATATCCAATAAAAACAGGAGATGAGATATTATGAAAAAGATAACAAAAGCCGTAATTCCAGCGGCAGGTCTCGGCACAAGGGTTTTGCCGGCGTCAAAGTCGGTACCTAAGGAAATGCTCAACATTGTTGACAAGCCTGCGATACAGTATATCGTTGAAGAGGCAGCTGCGGCAGGAATCACCGATATTCTTATAATTACAAACCGCGGCAAGGGTGCTATCGAGGACCATTTCGACCACTCATTTGAGCTTGAAAAAAACCTTGAGGGCAACGCGGCAAAGCGTGACCTCTACGAGAGCGTGCTTGCGTGCTCTGACATCGCCGATATTTATTTTAAACGTCAGAAGGAGACTAAGGGCCTTGCGGACGCTATATATCGCGCCAAGAGCTTTGTCGGCGACGAGCCGTTTGCGATTCTCTACGGTGATGATGTTATCGACGCAGAGTATCCCGTTACAAAACAGCTTACCGACGTTTACGAAAAGTTCGGTAACGGCGTTGTAGGTGTGCAGGAGGTTCCGCGTGAGGACGTTCCGAAATACTGCACACTCGACGTAACTCCGCTTGAAAAGAACGTTATGCAGGTTCACGATATGCTTGAAAAGCCGTCGCTCTCCGAGATTATGTCCTGTTATTCGATTCTCGGCAGAGTCGTGATGCCGCCCGAAATATTCGGAATAATTGAAAACACGCCGCCCGTAAACGGCGAGGTCGGCTTTACGGCGGCTATGAATACGCTTGCAAAGCAGGGCAGACTCAACGCCGTTGATTTTATCGGCAATCGCTTTGATATGGGCAACAAGCTCGGCATACTCAAGGCGAATTGCGAAATGGGCTTGCGTCACCCCGAGCTCAAGGACGATTTCAAGGCGTATTTAAAGGAACTCGTTTCAAAGCTTTGAGAAATCCCGATAGGCTTTGAAAAGTGCCGATGAAGCATTGAGGAAAAATCGGCGTGAAAGCGAATCGGTATAAAAAAACGACAGGACACCAAAAAGGCTGAGCGTTTATAAGGAAGTTTTGCTGCAAAGCAACATCTTTTTGCACAATAATACGTTAAACCCCTCGGATAAACTAAAGCTTATCCGAGGGGTTCGCTTTTTCTGATATTATTTTGAAATGCTACGCAGTTTCGTAGCTATAAAAAATTTTTATGCCGAAGTCAAGAAATGAAGCAAGGCTGTCGCCTTGCGAGGCTTTTT
>ENA-OOQP01000585-OOQP01000585.1-human-gut-metagenome-genome-assembly--contig:-NODE-585-length-16640-cov-5.735604_pt1 | contig 16640 bp, 16 predicted proteins | sample MGYA00241266_ERZ501171 | MGnify/ENA primary metagenome ERZ501171 (study PRJEB25962, sample SAMEA2042501) | human gut metagenome | biome: human gut; feature: human-associated habitat; material: faeces...
TTCCGTGTTGTTTTGTAACAGAAAAATCATTTTTGACCATTTCTGCTACCGATATGGTAGTGCCTGTATGCTTCAAAACACCTCTTTTATGTTTATTAACACAAAAAACTGCTCAAAAATTTGGTTATGTCTTAGGAATCTTTAAAGTCAATTCAGGAACATGTAATCTCAGATAGAGATGTATTCGTAGGCTTGCATATTCGACGCTCTGATAATGAAATGTCTATAAAGTATTCACCGACCGAGTTGTTCTTAGAAGCAATTGAAAAAGAAATTGAGAACAATCCGGCAGTTAAGTTTTATTTAGCTACAGATGATTCGCAAGAGGAAAAGTTAATTACTGAACGATTTGGCGATAGAATCTGTACATATAAGAAACGTAGTGTAGATAGAAATACAGAAGTCGCTATTGTTGATGCGATGATAGATTTGACCAATTTGGCATCTTGCAAAAAGATATATGGAAGTTATTATTCCTCATTTTCTGATGTTGCAGCAATTTGGGGAAATATAGAAAAAGAAGTTTTAAAATTAAACAAATAATTATGAAAGTAGTTCTTTTAGCTGGTGGCTTTGGTTCACGAATCAGTGAAGAAAGCCAGTTTAAGCCGAAACCGATGATAGAGATTGGCGGAATGCCAATATTGTGGCATATAATGAAAGAGTTTTCATATTATGGACACAATGAATTCATCATCTGTGCAGGCTATAAACAAGAGTATATCAAAGAGTGGTTTTCCAACTATTTCTTGCACAACAGTGATGTTAGCTTCGATTGGCGCAATGGCTTGAATGAGGTGACTATACATCACAGCCAATTGGAACCATGGAAAGTTACAGTGGTAGATACCGGTTATAACACTATGACAGGTGGACGCATCAAACGAGTACAGAAGTATTTGGATAATGAGCCGTTTTTCATGACTTATGGTGATGGGGTTTGTGATGTTGACATCAACAAGCTTCTTGAATTCCATAAATCACATGGAAAGCTTGCAACGCTTACCGCAGTAAAAATGAAGCAGGACAAGGGTGTGTTGAATATTGGTGGTGACAATGCTGTCAAGTCGTTTAGAGAAAAGAACATAACTGACGGTGCTCCAATAAATGCTGGATACATGGTTTTGGAACCAGCGATATTTGATTATATCGAAGGCGATGGCACTGTTTTTGAGAAAGAACCACTTGAGCGACTTGTCAGTGAAGGCGAGTTGATGTCCTATATCCACGAAGGCTTTTGGCAGTGTATGGATAATATCAGGGAGAAAAACATGTTGGAAAAACTCTTGCAGACCAACAGCGCTCCTTGGAAAAAATGGAAGAGAGAGATACCCAAAACTCCAAATGTTTAAACATAAAAGATAATTTAAAAACATATATAATTATGGCATTTAACAATGTATACGAAGGTAAAAAAGTGCTCGTAACAGGCAATACGGGTTTTAAGGGATCATGGTTGTCTGTATGGCTTAAAATGTTAGGAGCTGATGTGTATGGTTTCAGCAATGAAATACCGACAACTCCGTCTATGTTTGAGGTCTGTCATTTGAACGACCATGTTCATCATCGTTTTGGTGACATCCGTGATCGTGAAGCAATGAACGAGTATGTTCAGGAGGTAAAGCCCGATTTTATATTCCACTTGGCTGCACAGGCTATCGTTTCTACTTCTTATGAAGAGCCGTTCGACACAATCACTACCAATGTTGTTGGTACAGCAAGCGTATTGGAAGCCATTCGTAATATAACATGGCCATGCACTTGTGTCTTGATTACAAGCGACAAAGCTTATGACAATGTCGAGTGGATTTGGGGATACAGAGAGACGGATGCTGTAGGCGGTAAAGATGTCTATTCTGGTTCTAAGGGCGCTGCAGAACTTACCATCAAGTGCTATTGGAAGTCTTTCATTTCTTCCATGCCGAACATAAAGCTTGGAGTAGCACGTGCAGGAAATGTTATCGGAGGTGGCGATTGGGCGAAAGACCGTATCGTTGTTGACTGTATGAAGGCATTCTCTAAAGGCGAGACAGTTGAGATTAGATGTCCTAAATCTACACGTCCATGGCAGCATGTGCTTGAGCCACTTTCAGGCTATTTGAATCTTGGATGGTATCTGGCAGAAGGCAAGAGCGAGAATGGTGAACCATATAATTTCGGTCCACGTGCCGAACAAACCAAGACCGTTTATGAGTTAACCCAGGATTTGGCAAAAGAGTGGGGTATCGACGAAGATAAGGCTGTTAAGGTAACAGGAAACATTCCTTTTAAGGAAGCTACATTGTTGAAGTTGAACTGCGACAAGGCGCTTGCTTACCTCAACTGGCATTCTACCCTTCATTATTCACAGTGCGTTCACACAATCGCTGAATGGTATAAGGCTTTCTATGTAGACAATCGAGAGGATATGTTTGACTTCACAGCCAACCAGATCCGATTTTATATGGAAGAAGCAGCAAAGGAGGACTTGGCATGGGCGGAATAATAGAGGGCGTAAGCCTTCATCCTTTGAAACAGATATCTGTTCCCAAAGGTGATTTGTGGCATGCGTTTAAGTCAACAGACGAAGGCTTTGTGGGCTTTGGTGAAGCTTACTTCACTCAAATCAAGCCCCATGAAGTAAAAGGTTGGAAACGTCATAACCGCTATGTTCTGAATTTGGTTGTTGCTGTTGGATCTGTTAAGTTTGTCATTTATGATGATCGTGAAGATAGCAAGACAAAAGGACAATTCCAAGAAGTTGTACTTTCTCCGACTTCCAACTATCAGCGTTTAACAATAGCCCCTGGATTATGGATGGCTTTTGCTGGTGCAGATTCTACTCAGACCAGTCTGTTAATGGATTTGATACCGGAGGTACACAATCCAGAAGAAAGTGACCGTAAAGAATTAGACGATATACAATACGATTTTGGTGTATGAAAATAGCTATGACGGGTGCAACCGGTTTTGTAGGAATGAATCTTATGCCTCTTCTGTTAAAAGAGACAGATACAAACAACGAGTATCTTACGCTAAATAGAGATATAGAAAAGGCGAGCAGGTTGTATCCTATTAAACAATACAGTAACTTCACTCATGTGTCAACTTTTGATTTCCAGTCATTAAAAGACTTCAATCCGGACATTGTTATACATTTAGCGACCTTGTCAACGTCTCGCAATGACTCAGAGATTGTCCATCCTTTATTGGAAACGAACATTGAATTGGGGGTGAAACTCTTGAATGCACTTCAAGAGTGCCCCAATTTCAAGTTGTTTGTTAATGTTGGTACTTTTGCAGAATATAGATACGGAAATGGCAAGGTGACCAATGCCTATCTGTATTCTGCTACAAAGACAGCGTTTCGTGTTTTTCTTGACTATTATTCTACTTTAGGAAAAGGTTTTGATTATATCACAGCAGTTCCTTATTCGGTTTATGGTGGCAAGATGACAATCAAACGTCTCTTTGATTATATGAAAGAGAGTATTGGAGCAACCGAGTCTGTTGCTATGACTGCAGGCGAACAAGTTCTCGACTTTATTCATGTAGATGACGTAGCCCGCTTCTTTGTGTATGTCATCAATCATTGCAACGAGTTCATAGGAACGCCTAAAACAGAGAATGAATTCCACTTGGGAACAGGAAAAGGAACAAGTGTCAGAGAGGTTGCTGCGATTATGGAACAGATTGCTGGCAAACACTGTAATATAAATTGGGGTGGTCGTCCATATCGAGACACAGACATCATGTATTCTGTTGCTCCTATTGGACAAAATCACAATTGTGGATGGACAGCAAAAGTTGATTTGAAGTCAGGTGTTGAACAGTTTTTAAAAGAATAAATAAAGAAAAAGATATTAAATGTCCTCTAATAATAGTGATTTAAAAAGCAAAGCTCTGTCAGGTTTGTTCTGGCAGATGATGCAGCGAACGATAATGCAGCTGATTTCTTTTGGTGTATCAGTTGTGTTAGCCCGAATGTTGATGCCAGAAGACTTCGGAGTTGTTGCATTGTCTGGAATGTTCTTGGTGTTAATAGGCATTTTTATTGATAGTGGATTAGGCACGGCGTTAGTTCAGAAGAAGGATGCAGACGACTTAGACTACAACACCGTTTTTTATGCAAATATTGGTTTCGCATCAATTGTGTATATGCTTGTCTTCGTGCTTGCTCCTTTCGTTGCTATCATATTCAAAAATCCTCAAGTCACATCAATCCTTAGAGTCATGGCTTTAGGAATGCCAATTGGAGCGCTGTCTGGTGTACACAGTGCGATGGTTTCCAAGAATATGGCTTTTCGAAAGTTCTTCTTCTCATCTCTATCCGGAAGCATATTGTCAGCTGTAGTTGGTCTGTCAATGGTACTTCTTGGTTGTGGTGTATGGTCGTTGGTTGGGCAGAATCTTGTTAGCACAATAGCAAATACACTTGTCCTTATTTATATTGTTCGTTGGTTTCCGAAGCGCAAATTTTCGAAAGAGCGTTTCAAGAGTTTGTTCTCGTTCGGATGGAAATTGACTGCTTCAAACTTGATAGGTACATTCTTTTCTCAGCTGAAGGGATATGCAATCGGTTTGAAGTATTCGCCAACAGATTTGGCATATTACAATAGAGGAGAAGGCGTACCAGGAATTCTGTTCAACAATATCAACTCTTCTATTAATACCGTCCTGTTTCCGGTTCTTAGCAAGTTGCAGGATGACAAGGATGCTGTTCGTAGAGCGTTGAGTCGTTCTATGCAGATGGCAAGTTTTGTACTGATGCCTGCACTTTTAGGTTTGGCTGCGGTTTCCGAAAATTTTGTTGAGATTTTATATACGTCAAAATGGACCGCTACAATACCGTTCATGCAAGTAATATGCGTGATGAACTGTTTTGATTTGCTGGGTGCAGCAAACATTCAGGCTTTGAAAGCAGTTGGCAGGGCAGACACATTGTTGAAGTTAGAGGTTTATAAAAAGCCCTTGATGCTGACAATCTTGGTAGGCTGTATGTTTATTAGTCCTTTAGCCATAGCAATAGGTCAGCTTGTTTACTCTTTAATCGCCTTGGCTATCAATGCTTATCCCAATCGCAAATATGTTAACTATCCGTTGAAAGATCAATTTATGGATATCAGTCGTAGTTTGTTGACGGCAACTTCAATGGCAGTCGTTGTATATATGATAGGTAAGCTGCCATTAAACATATATCTGCTTTTAGGCATTCAGGTGGTTGTTGGCATCATACTTTATGTCATATTGGCAAGGCTCTTCAATAATGATAGTTTTGTTGAAGTTATGCAACTTGTTAAATCTAAATTTCATAAGAAATAAATATGAAGGTAGAAAATTTAATACTTGGAGCCGGTATTGCTGGTTTAGGAGCAGCCTATGGTTTTTATCAAAAGGGTAAAAGCTCTTGTGTTGTTGAAAAGAATAATACCTATGGAGGCTTATGCGATAGCTTTGAAATCAATGGCTTCCGCTTCGATCGATTCGTACACTTGACATTTGCTCAGGAAGAAGAAGTCAATGACATATTTCGCAAGTCGTGTGGCGAATTAACAACCCACATACCCAATCCTTTCAATCTTTATCACGGATTGTGGGTTAAACATCCGGCTCAAAACAATCTTTATCCACTTAGCGAAGAAGAAAAGAAACTTATCGTTTCCGATTTCATGAAGCGTCCTATTATCACCGAAGAGCAAAAGCCGGATAATTATGAAGAATGGCTTCGTTGGCAGTTCGGCAATTATTTTGCAGAGCACTTCCCTATGGTGTATACCAAAAAGTATTGGATGAAGGAAGCCTCTCAGTTGCGAACAGAATGGGTCGGAAAGCGCATCTACCAACCTTCTGTAGACGAAGTGATAGCCGGCTGCAATACTGCAGAAACTCCAGTCACCTATTATGCCAAGGAAATGCGCTACCCTAAGAAGGGAGGTTTTAAAGCGTTGCTTCGCGAAATGGCAGACCATGCAGATATAAAGTATAACTATGAGGTTAAGCACATTGATACACAGAAGAAAGAAGTGACTTTCGGCAATGGAGAAGTCTTCTCGTTCGAAAATCTTTATTCAAGTATTCCTCTTCCAGAAATCATTGCTATGCTCGACGATGTACCTTCTCATGTTTCAGAAGCAGCGTCTAAACTGGAAGCCACAAGCGGCTATCACATATCTATAGCATTGAAGACGAAAGACATTCCTCCATACCTTTGGTGGTATATTTATGATGAGGACATATTGGCAGCAAGAGTCTATTCTCCTTCTTTGAAGAGTGCAGACAACGCACCAGAAGGTTGCAGCAGCTTGCAGATGGAAGTTTATTGCAAGGAAGGTTCCTATACAGAACAGCAATTGCTTGATGGCACTGTTGGCAGACTCATTGAATTAGGTATTATCAACAAAGACGACATTCTGTTTACACATGTAGGTTTCGAGAAATATGCAAATGTCATCTTCACAGAGCCTATTTACGATGCTCGAAAAACAGTGAGAGACTATCTTGCGGCTAAAGGCATATGTACCTTTGGCAGATTTGGAGAATGGGATTACTTGTGGACTAATCAGAGTCTTTTAAGTGGTTTAAATTTAAGTAAATAAGAAATGAGAATAAAAGATATATTATACTGGCGTGTTTATTATAAAATACTCCAATTATGTGTGCGCTTGTTCTACTACTTGCCCGTAAATAAGCATAAAATTGTTCTAATGCATGATTTCGGAAACGCTTATGGCGATTCTCCGAAGTTCATTGCAGAAGAAATTATTCGTCGCGGATTGCCTTACGATATTGTTTGGTTGGTAAACAACATGTCTTATAGCTTTCCAAAGCCGATACGTAAAGTGAAACTATCACACATCAAGTCTGTTTATGAGCTTGCTACAGCCAAGGTTATTATAACGACAATGAAGGGGCGTTGTAATCTAAAAAAGAAGAAAAATCAATTCTTTATGTATGTACCTCATGGCCAAATCGGTGCAAAGTTTGTAGAGCGTCAGGCTGGCACGACTCTTAATACAGAATATATAAATGGAAGCAAATGGCATTCGTCTGTGTCTGATTTGTTTATCTCAAGTAGCAAACTGTTTACAGAGGAAATGCTTACATGGTATTGGTACGATGGCGAAGTTATGGAGTGTGGTTTGCCGCGCAATGACATCTTCTTCCATTATACCCCAAACGATGTGAAACGCATCAAGACTGAAGTAGGAGTTCCTGAGAATGTAAAGATAGTTCTTTACGGACCTACGTTTAGAAATGAAAAGAGCAACGATCCATATGCTATCGATACAGACCGACTGCTGACAGCATTAGAACAAAAGACAGGTGATAAATGGATATTCTTATTCCGTGCCCATCCCAACTTCGTTTGGTATGGCAAGCCTGCTTTCGATTATTCTGATAAAGTGATAGATGTTACAAACTATCCTGACATGCAAGAATTGCTTCTCATTTCTGATGTGCTTATAAGCGATTACTCAAGCACGATGTTCGACTTCAATCTGATGCATCGTCCTGTATTCCTGTTTACAAAAGATATCGAAGCCTATCAGAAAATGCGCGGTCTGAAGGCCTGGTACTTTAAGGTGCCTTTCTCATTCTGTCATAACAACGACGAACTCATCCAAGCCGTCCAGGACTATGACGAGCAAAAATATCATGAGGCTTGCCAGTCGTTTGATAAGTTCTATGGCAACTTGGAAACAGGAACGGCTTCACAACAGATTGTAGATCGATTGGAAACAATTATGGGATAACATGGCAAAAGAACGTTTACATTACATAGATATATTCAAGGGCATTTGCTTGATATTGGTGGTTATTCATCACGCTCCCTTAGCCTACATGGGACACTTTGCTCAGCAAGGTTCTGTGTTATGGTATATCAACAATTTTGCAATAGCCTTTTTTATGCCAGCCTTTTTTGTTGCAACGGGATATTGTACTAATTTTAATCAGAGGTTCAAGGTCTATTTATTGAAAAACATAAAGACAATCATGCTTCCTTGCTATTGCTTGTATTATCTGAATAGATATATAAACAACTTGAACACATGGTTTTTCGAGGATGCAAGTTGGCTAACGTTATCCCATTGGTTAGCTCCTGGCATAAGAACATTTGTAGAAGAAGGGGGCTTTTATTGGTTTTTAAGTGCATTATTTATAGCGAAACTATTAATGTACCTGCTTTTAAATATAAAATCAAAACTATATCAAACAATAGGTGCTGTTAGTTTCATGTTAGTTGGAACCTATCTATACCAATATAATATTTTGCCAAATAATTTCTTCTATCAGCACGCTTTCATATTAGTTTCTTTTATGTTTTTTGGACGCATACTGAAAGAACACGAAATGAAAATCAACAGCATAGCTAAACGTATATCAGTTCCTTTTGTGCTGTTTGTCTTATTTCTGCCATTAATAGGCATTGATATACCAACAGTTACAAGAACTATTACTGTCAAACTGTTTACGTTGCCATTATTTGTAGTTCTATCGTTGGGTGGTAGTATTATTGTGTGGTATTTATCTCGATTGATTTCTAAATCAAATTGGTTGGAATATATTGGTAAAGGCTCTTTGGTTGAATATTGCTTCAACTATGCTACGTTATGTTTTATTGCGAATATTTATAAAGAAACACTAAAAATGGTGGAGGGGGATCTGTTCATTACAGATAGTATGGCTTGCTTGATAATAGCATCCGTTACTATTATGATTCTTCCAGCTTTCTATTGGGTGTTAGATCATAAATACATAAAAGTAATTATAGGTAAGTTTTAGATATGAAATTTATGATTTCAATTGTAATTCCAATATATAATGTTGAACCTTATATATTAGAATGCCTTCAGTCTGTTGATAAACAGACTATAGGAGATGATATTGAGTGTATTTTAGTCGATGATTGCGGAACTGACAATAGTGTGCTTGTCGCAGAAGATTTCATCAAATCGTATGAGGGACGGGTGCACTTCACATTGATACACCATCAGAAAAATGGAGGTCTCTCTGCAGCACGTAATACTGGTGTTCGTGCAGCACACGGAGAATATCTATATTTCTTGGATAGCGACGATACAATTAAAAATAATTGTATAGAGTTGTTGTTGGAATTAGCCCAAAAACATAATGCGGAATTAGTTATTGGCTCTTATGATACGGGCGATTCGAGAATGAGTCAATTTGACAAGATTGATTATCCTGAATGTGTCGATAATAAACGGGATGTTAAGCGTATGCTGCTTAATTATGATATTCTCCCTGTAACAGCTGCCAATCGTTTGATAAGGCGAGAACTTATTATACAGAACGACTTGTTTTTTAAGGAAGGTATAATCCATGAGGATAATTACTGGACATTTTTCTTGGCAAAACATGTCAACAGGATGGCCATCTGCAAGGAGAAGATATATAACTATCGTCTCACTCCTGGATCTATTACCAACAAAGTAAATGTTGAAAAAGAGACATTCGCTTTTAAAACAATGATAACTGATTTCTGTGAGAATATAGACTGTTTTGAGAAGGGTGCTCAAAAAAGAGACATATTCTGTCTTCTTTTGAACGCTATAAATTCGCACTACTATAAAGACAACAATGAAAAAACTCAACTTATTTCTTGTTTTCAGAAACAGAATGGATTGTTTATTAATTGCTTGCTTACATTCGTATTCAAAGTGAAAATAAATACATTTGTTTGTAACAAGTCTATTAATTTACTAATGAAGATATTTGAATCAAATTCTTGGTTATGTCAATAAAACTGATTTCAGTAGTAATACCTTTATATAATAAGGAAGCATCTATTGCGCAGTCTCTGAAGAGCGTGCTCTCACAAGAGTACGACGATTTTGAGGTTGTGATAGTGGACGATGGTTCCACGGACGGATCGGTTGCAGTTGTTGAGGCAATAAACGACCCGCGCATCCGACTGATAAAGCAGGAGAATGGTGGACCGAGCAAGGCTCGTAACACTGGTGTGAAGAATGCTAAAGGCGAGTGGATACTGTTCCTTGATGCTGATGACGAAATGTTGCCGGAAGCATTGGAATTCTTTAGTGAAAAGATACAGAAAAATGCTGATGCTGATATGTTTTTGGGCGAGGTGATTGTCAACAATGGCAAGACGGAGCATTTGGCAGTTGAATACAAGGAAGGCGTTGTTAGCAATCCGTTCAAGTCTCATGTTTTTGGTCGTTTGTATCAATGCTCAGGCACTACAGTATATAGGAAAACGATAGTAGAAGAAAATCCATTTGACGAGCGAGTGCGTCGATATGAGGATCTGCAGCGCATCTTCAAACTGTATAGTAAATACAGCCTTTATCTCTGTCACAAACCAGTTGCAAAGATCAACTTGGAGTTCTCTGCTGCCTCTCGTGCCCGTAAAGACATAAAAGAAGATTTCTTGGGACATCTTGATTTCAAAGGCAAGTCATTTTGGGAGAAGATGGCATTGTATTCTTTCTTCCTTGGCGAGAGAGGTTATTATGGAGAGCAGTGCAAGAAACTTTATCCGTGGTTATATCGTAGATACGATTGGCTGCTGATACATAAGATAGTCGGTTGGATGAAATAAATAAGCAATGAGTATTACATCTATTTTAAATCATTTCCCTTGGCTTAAACGAAAATTATTGGCAAAATACCATCATTATGTAAATGGTGATAAATTGATGTTTAGTCAATATACGTATATATCGAAGAATTGTAAGTTTGAGGGCAGAAATATTATTTGTAAAGGTACCACTTTCTCTGGTTCTTTGGGCTATGGATCTTATCTTGGGGATAATTGTAATCTCAATGCAGAGATTGGGCGATTTTGTTCCATTGGTCCAGGATGCCATTATATCAATCAGACTCATCCCTATAAAGCTCCCTTCGTTTCTACTTCACGTCAATTCGTGAGTATGTCAGGGAAAAGCGGTGGTAAGACCTTCACAAAGCATCAGGTTTTTGATGAGTTTCTATTTTTTGATAAAGAGAAAGGTCTCATTAATAAAATCGGCAATGATTGTTGGTTGGGGGCTGACGTTACCTTGATAGGTGGTGTAGAAATCAAGGATGGAGCCGTAGTTTTAGCAAATGCGGTCGTTACAAAAGATGTTCCTCCTTATGCTATTGTGGGAGGAGTTCCTGCAAAGATTATAGGTTATCGCTATGATGAAGAAACTATTGCATTATTGCAGAAAACGCATTGGTGGACAATGGGGGAACAATGGTTTGATGAACATTGGGATCTGATGGTGGATTTGGAAAAGTATAAAAAGTATTTTCAAAAAATGAAATGATGCATATTGTATTTCTTATTGCACACTAACTGGGATTGATAATATAATAGATACGTATATGGCTTTAGTTTTTAAACAATTATTCAAAATAGACAGAAGCATCGGACATGTTGAAACAGAGCAGTTCGAAAACGAGGCTAACATTTCGACTTATGTAGAGCAGGTAATTGCAGATAATCGTAAGAAGTACGAAAGAGAATATCGTTTTAGAAACGGAGAGGAAACTGCTAGAAACAATGTGAAAAAGCTTGCTTCTTGTGAAGACATAGACAATGCTTGCTTGACTATGGCAAGTCGTTTATATGAAAAAGAAAAGAAAGCGAATGATTTGATAAAAAGGATGGGAAGAGAAATTCCTGCAAGTATGTTGATCATTGCTTTAGATGAAGTTTCAGAAGAGGAGTACCAGCTATTTTTTATTAAAGCTGACTACGATGAATATCTTAAGTCTGGTACTGGTAATCGTGAGACAGGATTGCCTGCCAAACGTAAAATCTTTAAATCGTGTGTATTTTTTATATCAAAAGACGAAGATGCTTTTACGATTGGAAAAATAATGTCTCATGATGAGAATAGTGGTAGTGGTGATGCTGTCTATTGGTATCATGATTTCCTTGATTTGGAAGAAATGACTACAGATGAGAAAAATTCTCAAAAGGCTTATAACGCAGTGAAGAGAGACGTTCTGGAACCTATAAAGAAAAAACATCGACAAGATTATATGACTCTGCGTAATTTGGTTATAGGCTATTTCCGTAGTGAAGGAGTATTTGATATTGATATTTTGAAAGATCAAATCATTGGTTCTTACAAGCCTTTTGATGGTACTTTGGATATGAATATCTTAAAGGATAAGATAGATAAATTGCCAACAAAGTACAAATTTGATAAGAAATTTACGAAGAAACCAGAAATGGTTAAAGACCGTTTTAAAGATATTATCCCTTTGACACCTGATATAGAGCTAAAGTTAAAGCAAGATATTCAAGGTATCCAAAATGTAATACGTGGTGGTAAGGATGAAGAAGGTAGAGAATATATCTTGATTTATAGTAAGGATGGTTATCAATTTGCACAAGGCATACATCCAAAAAACTAATGACGTATGAATCCTAGATTACTTGAGATATTAAACGTCTTCTCAGAATCTCCTTCGGACTGGTCTGTTTTTGAGGATACTCACCAAATGGAGCTGACTTTTGGTGTAACAAAAGCTGACATGCACTTGCCTTCGTCTTTTCCTCTAGAACTAATTGCTGCTCGTGATGGCATGACAATTCGTTGGAATTATATGGAGTTGGATGATGAAGATAATGTGGCATACATGTCAGAAAAAGATAATTGGTCGGATTTTAAAACAGATTATGATGAAGTTACCGTTGGTGAAGATTTAATGATAAAGGTCTCAATCAATAAAAAAATAGATAAACACATTTTGTCTGTCTATGATTATGAAAGCTTTGTGGGTTTCCTTGAAAGAAAAAGTTTATCTGAGTTCATGGGAATTTTTAATAATGTCTTAGATAAAAACATCTGTTTTGAAGTCCAAGATGAAAAGTTTCAAGAATGGCATACCGATACGATAGCCTTTGTCCCACGTAGTAGTGATACATTTGCTGATTTTAAACTTGTCGAAGATTATAGAACGAGAAGATTAGCAAATCAAAAAGATATATGTTATACTGATAGTGTGATTTCTAGTCATTTGATACCTGAAGATTTCTTTGTCTCAAATTTTCGAGATAATGACAAGCTTCAAGAGATATTTATGCATGTAAATTGCTTGTTGTGTCTTATGTTCCTTTTTGATAGCTCAAAACTAACTGTTGATAGTTTAGAATACAAATTGGCAGGTTTGAGGTCTTATCCAAATACAGTGTTTTATACGTCAAGCATAGGTATTGTAAATATGCCGATAGAATTGGAATTTTATAAGATATACAGATGGGTATATTCAAATGGTGACATTTTTGACAAGATAGGAATAGCAAGGAATATTATATCTCTGAACTTTGATCCACATTCCTTTGCTCTTAAAAATGGTACGTTTCCTTCTATATTATCCAATTATCATGTGTATGAAAAAGAAAATTCCTTGCAGTATATTGAATTGAGAAATAAAATATCGGAAATACTTATAGATTTACAAGACAGAATCAATAAAATTACAGATGACTATCTTGCAGACATGAGGAAGAATCTCTTTACTATAGTGTCTTTTATATTGACAACTATAGTTGTGCGTACTCTGTCTCATCAAAGTGATATAATGGGTGGCTTTTCTAAGCCAATTTTGGCAATCATTTTTGGTTTGTTAATTGCCTCGATAGTTTATCTATACCTATGTCGATGTGAAATAAAGCGAAAGATAAACTTGTTCGAAAAGCATTATGGGCAAATAAAAAATCGGTATAATGCACTATTGTGTAAAACGGAACTAGAGAAAGTCTTTGAGGATTGTGACCCAGACAAAAATGGTTCGCATCGTTCTGAACTGAGAAGTCAAATGAAACAGATTACTTGGTGCTGGGTTTTAATCATGTTTGTCATGTTTGTCGCTATGAGCATAGTCGCCTATATAAACATTTGTCGCTAGCATATATAATAATTTGATAGTTTTATGCCTATATATAGTGATAAAAATCTGATGTCTAGTCCTTTACGATTAGTTGGTCTTTATCTGAGACCAATGGATAAGACTATATCCAAAAATTTGAAAATGGGATGGTATCCATTTGGACAGTATGAAGAACCTGTTGCTGGATATGTAGAGGTTCCTCCATTGTCAAATGTAGAATCGTCTATTTATCGAACAAACAATCGTATTCCTCGTATAATGGTGAATTGTATTGTTGGAAAAAATGGAGCAGGAAAAAGTAGTCTGTTAGATATCCTATATCGAGTTGTAAACAATTTAGCATATAGATTATCTCAATTTGAACCGAATGTGTTTTCTGAGAATTTGCATTATGCGTATGGGGTAAATGCGGATTTGTATTTTCATTGTGATCGAAGATTGCATCGTATATCTTGTGAAGATGACGTGATTTCGTTCTACAGAGAATCTTTTCAAGGGTATATGGAAATAGTAAAACTCTCTTCTAAATCTTTCAACGACATATTGAAAAATATGTTCTATTCGATTGCGATTAATTATAGCATTTATGCTTTTAATGAAGATGATTATGAGCAAGAGTATATTACAAAACAAAAGAAAGATGATTTGGGAAGAAGTTGGTTGACAGGCCTTTTCCATAAAAATGCTGGGTATTCAACTCCAATAACTATAGTTCCATATAGAGAACATGGAGTTATAGATGTTAAAAGAGAAAATGAACTTGCTCATCAACGAATATTGACTTTTTCTCTTCTTTCTTTGGCTAAGCGAAAGGAATTCCCCTATGGCTATAAGCCTCGTGCTGTATCTTTTAAAATTCGAAAAGATTATAGAATTAAAAAGTGGAAACAATTTACTCAAAAACATCAAGAGATAAATGCTGATTTGTTGGAGAATATTAGAGTTGAATTGGAAGACGTATGGGAAGATTATGTGAGCAGTGACCTGTCCTCGCTTTTTAGCAGTAAGTCTGAGATGTATCGTTTGGTCTTGTTTTATTTGTCGTATAAGTCATTGAAAATTTGCTTAACATATTCGGATTATAAGCATTTTTTTGACAAGGATTTAACTACAAGTAAAGAAGTTGCTTATGAGAATGCTCTTGGTGCTAATTTGCCAAAAAATGCAGAGCGAATAGTGCACGAACTAATGAATCATCCAATAGATCATGTAACAATAAAGATTCATCAGTGCTTAAACTATATCAGGCGTGGTGATTCACGTTTGTTTGGAAAAATAAATGCAAGTGCTTATGTCAAGGAACATCATGTTGGAACTTATGATGAAACTTTTGTTCAGTTGATGTTGCCTTCTTTTTTTGACATGGATATAGAGTATGTTCGTAAAGATAAAGTTTTGGTTAATGATGGTTCAATGACATATTATCCTGGTGCAGAAAATGCTTTTTCCTTGAATAAAATGAGTAGTGGTGAAAAGCAGATGATGTATATGTTAAGTTATGTGATTTACCATCTTAAAAACATTCAAGGGGTAAATACTGATAATTATCGTGTTCCCTATCATCATGTTTGCCTTGTTTTTGACGAGGCAGAATTATATTACCATCCTGAGTATCAGAGAAAATTTATTTCAATGTTGCTTGAAAGTTTGGCGTCAGCTAATATAGACAGACGAAAAATCAGAAGTGTTAATATACTGGTTGCTACTCATTCTCCATTTATTCTCAGTGATGTCTTGACTCAAAATACATTGTATTTGGAAGATGGTATTCCTAAACAGGTAAAAAAGCAAACTTTTGGAGGAAATTACTATGATATGCTACGTTCTAGTTTCTTTTTTACAAGCTCTGCTATCGGTGACATTTCTTCAAAAGCAATTATGCGTTGGGTAAGTCAAGCTCGTAATAGTAAAAAGTGTCCTTCAGAGGATATTCTGAAATATATTGGCGACTCGTTTATTGTAAACTATCTTAGAAATATAGACAGCGATGTATAAAATTGATGATGTTGATGAAAAATTGCTGACAGAACATCTGAATGTCTTCCAAGAAAAAGCGCAGAGCCTTATGGTGGAATTCCGAGATGGTCAGCTTGAATTTAAGGGACATCTTGGTACAAAAAATATAATCAAAATTACTTATAAGGTAGCTCCTAACAGTCCTACTTGGAAATTTTTGAACAAGTATAGCCAACCTGTCGAACTCAAAAAACTATTGTGTGGTTCTTGGGAAGAAATGCTGGAGATTATAGATGATATTAATTCTATGCTGGAAGATGAAATATGGAAGGGAAAACTTACAAAGGAAAAGTATAGCAAAAGACAATATCAATCAACACAAACATTGTATGATGGTACTATGCTAGTTGATAGTTTTAACGACATCCTTTATCATATTTTTGTAGAGGAATTGTATGAAAAAGTACTAGACAAGTACCAATTCATAAAGAATATGAATCTTATGGTATGCCCTTATTGTGGCAGGCAAAGAATAAATGTAGCCTCTTTACCAGGTAAGCGTCCTTCAAAACCTCCTATAGATCATTTCTTGCCCAAAAGAAAATATCCATTTTTGGCAGTATCGTTCTATAATTTGATACCTTGTTGTACAAATTGTAATGAATTAGCTAATAAGGGTGATTTTGATCCATTGGAAGGTGATTTGGGATTGGAAAATCCCCATGATTTTGTTGATAATCATGTATTATTTAAAGGTGAGTTTCCTGATTTTGATAATCCTCAAATCCGCAACCTATAGGGTTTCGTGGGAATTTACTTGTAAAACGACAAAA
>ENA-OOQP01000594-OOQP01000594.1-human-gut-metagenome-genome-assembly--contig:-NODE-594-length-16338-cov-6.121476_pt1 | contig 16338 bp, 16 predicted proteins | sample MGYA00241266_ERZ501171 | MGnify/ENA primary metagenome ERZ501171 (study PRJEB25962, sample SAMEA2042501) | human gut metagenome | biome: human gut; feature: human-associated habitat; material: faeces...
TCAATTTCTCAGAATTAAACGACAATCCCTAAAGTAGCATTGTAACCTTTGTTATCATGTCAAGGTGAATGTTTCGCGTTTCCCTTGCCTGTCATATTCCGTAGTAATAGCTATTGGGTGGCAAAGTTACAATATGCATTTCTCACATGTGTCGAAGAGTGTCGTAGAGTGTCGTTAACTTCATGACTCAACGAAGCGCTTTGTTGAACCTTAACGAAGCGCTTCCTTAGCACCTAACAAAGCGCTTCGTTAGGTCTCATAAAAGCACATCATCGATTTCGCATATTGGTTCCCCTAAATATTCCTCAATAAGCTTCACCTCTCGAATGGTGAGAAACTTTTTCTTATCGAAGTTTCTGCCTTTGGCAGTAAGGATTTCGTAGAGTTCTACGCAGTGTCTGATCTCACGGGTCAGTCGGCGGACGGCTTTCTGAGGGTCGCAGTCAGGAAAATACATCATTGACAAGATGCGGCGGGTATAAGTTGCTTTATATTTCATATACATTAATAAATTAAATAGTGATATAATCATATAAATTAAAAATCATTTTCTGATTTCGTGAGCAAAGGTACTTAAACTTGAATTGTGGGTGATGTACCCTATAGAGTACATCACTGTTAACAGACTTTAAAGTATGATTTGAGAATATTAGCGATTTAGGCAGGATTTACACCTAGAGTGCAAAACTCTATGCCTAATGAAACTCAAATCGACGAAAGTTAAGGCGAACAGCTGGTTAACCACTGCCGCCGAAGAAATTCGCCGAATTCAGACAAGATGGCAGGTCCCTTCTCGTAAGCAGTTCTCTAAGTTATTAGGCATTAATGAGCGGTCTCTGGCTAAACTTTATAAAGTTCCAGTTGATGACACCTTGCAGTATGATACAGTACAGCAGATGTTTAGCAATTTGATGACCTCCGTTCATTGTGAGTTCAATACTCCAGAGGATGTAAACAAGGAGTTACTACTATTGATGCAAGCTTTAACTAATATTTTAAAGGCAGCGTTTCCTCCTAAAAAAGAATTAGTTGACAAAGCCATCTGTGAGATGGAACATCAGCAAGGATGTGGACTTCCAGTCAAGTAGTCATGCTAGACAAACTTTGCTTTATGCAATAAGTGGTAGATTGCTGGGATGTCAAAACCATTGCTTGATACTATTTGTAAAGAAATCTAGAATAATTGTGATTCCTTTGTGGCAGTGTAGTTTTCCCTACCTGTCACAGAGGTTTTCAGCAATCTATTAAAGCAGAAAAAGAGATGGAAAGTAAAATTATAAAAGTAACTAACCTGTTTATTGATCTCGACAACTATCGTTTCGAGCATCAAACTTCACAGGTAGAAGCAATCAATAAAATGGTTGACGTATATAAGGGCGACTTATATAATCTGGCAGTAGATATTTTAGAATATGGTCTAAATCCTACTGATATGCCTTTAGTCATCAAAACTCCAACCGATGACAATAAGTTTATTGTGATGGAGGGCAATCGCCGTATTACTACATTAAAGATTCTCCTCAATCCTAATTTGATTGATAATAAGCATCAGGCTTTGAAGAAGAAATTCATCAAATTGGCGGACGAAAATCAAAATAATGTTATTCGGAGTTTGGAATGTGGAATCTGCCTTGACCGGAAAGAGGCCAATCTTTGGATTGAACGTAAACATTCTAATGGTCTGCATGGTATAGGAACTCAACAGTGGAATGCCATACAAAAGCAACGCTTTGAGGAAGCGACAAAGGGTAAAACATCCATGGCATTACAAGTCATTAATATGCTGATGGAGGCAAATACAGTAGATGAAAAATTCAAGAATCAATTGGAGGATATCAAGGTAACTAATTTGCAAAGATTGATTTCTGACCCTGATGTTCGTAAACTCTTGGGAATATCCTTGCTGAAAGGACGCTTGGCCTCCAATACGAAGAAGGATGTAGTGACAAAGGCATTGACTGTAGTCTTGACAGACATGATGAACAAAGATTTCAAAGTGTCTAAAATTTATAAGAAGGAAGATCGTGAAAGATATATTCACAACCTGCTTGATGGTTCTATCAATCCGACCTCTGTTACAAATGATACGGCAACATGGGATTTTGTGACGCCCCAAACAGTTAAGCAAGAATCGGAATCTGTACTATCGGAACCTGTAGCTGTTGCACCGATTAAGGTAAGGGGAACGCTTGTGCCTAAGGAATATAATCTTCCTGTTACTGATGATCGTATTTTAAAGATATTTCTTGAAATGAAAGGTTTGTCGGTGAAGAAATATGTCAATACGGCTGCCATTATGCTTCGTATCTTTTTAGAGATGTCGGTTGATGTATATATAGAGACGTTCAATTTGTTGAAACCAGGTAAAATCACTTCCAGCAAATCGGGTAAGAACTTGCTGGAGAAGCTTCAAACTGTTATTGAACATTTGAAGGCAAATAAGGAGGCGAACATAGATATGACTAAAGGTATGGAATTTGCAATGAATAACAAAAACTCTCCTTTGTCACCAGAGACTTTAAATTCCTATGTTCACAATTATCGCTTTTCTCCAATGCCAGAATCTCTTATTGCAGAGTGGGACAATGTACATCCATTCTTTGAATGTCTGTGGAATGCTGTATCAAAACAGAAAGGAATGGAACAATGAAAGTGCTGTCCCCTTTGAGATATCCAGGAGGTAAATCGAAAATTGCGGAATTTATCAAGCAGGTTGTAAAGGATAATGACCTTCTTGATGGCGTATATGTAGAACCTTATGCAGGAGGTGCAGCCGTAGCGTTGTCGCTTCTGATGGACGAATATGTTAGTCGTATCATCATCAATGATAAAGACCGGTCCATTTATGCGTTTTGGCATAGTGTACTATACCAAACAGAGCAACTTTGTAAGCTGATAGAAGAAACCCCGGTAACTATGGATACTTGGAGAAAACTACGGGAAATTCAATCTCCTGAAAGAAAGGAGACAGAAGACCTGTTAACTCTAGGATTTTCTACATTTTTTATGAATCGCACCAACCGTTCAGGCATCATCAAGGCAGGAGTAATTGGTGGTTTTGACCAGACTGGCAATTATAAAATAGACGCTCGCTATAGAAAAGAAGATCTGATAGCTCGTATTCGTCGTATTGCCTCTTATGCAGACCGTATAGAGTTGCATCATGAAGATGCTGTGGATTTGGTAAACCATATCGCTCAGGCAGAACCGGAGAATACCATCTTGTATCTCGATCCACCTTATTATAAAAAAGGAAGAGGTCTTTATATGAACTATTACGATGATGCCGACCATGAGCGAATCCGAGATGTCATAACACGTGTAGATTCACTCAGATGGATTGTATCATACGATAATTCCGCATTCATCAAGTCATTATACCAATCCTTTCGTAGCCAAGAGTTTTACCTCAATTACAGTGCCAACAACAATGGAAAAGGTACGGAAGTAATCTTCTTCTCCGATAACTGCAGAGTTACAGAAGAAGCATTGGGCAAAATAAATATTGTAGAATCATGCTGATAACAAAGGTACATGTAGAAAAATTCCGTGGTTTTCATAACCAAGACTTTGAGGTAGGCTCCATGCTTACTGCTATTGCAGGACAGAATGGAACTCAAAAATCAACTCTTTTGGGAATAATAACCCAAACGTTCACGTTGGGTAAGGACAAGAATCCTATGGGCATTGAAAAACCATTATGTGGAGGAAGTTACCGCTCTGCATTTAGCGACAAGTTTCGTCTTTCTCCAAAGTTTGACCAACCAGGCACTCATGAGTGGACACTGTCGTTTGATGACGGAAGAGACTATACTATAGAGAGTAGTCTCCGCTCAGATTCCAAGACCTTACGTTTTTGGCAGAAAGGTATGAGAGGTAAGGGTGATGGATATATCCAATACCCTACAATCTTTTTAAGTTTGAAGCGAGTTTTGCCTGTAGCGGAATCTGGAAATGTATCAGAATCAATATTGCTTTCTGACCAGGAACTCACAGAGTTCAAAAAACTCCATGATAAAATACTGATTACGGAAACCAATATAGAGTCTGCTTCATTTCTTGAAAGCGCCAATAAGCAGACTATAGGTATAACTACAGATAAATATGATTGGAATGAAAACTCTGTGGGGCAAGATAATTTAAGCAAGATAATCTTGGCATTGTTTTCCTTTAGACGGTTGAAAGAAAAGTACCCAAATGATTACAAAGGTGGTATCTTGGCCATAGATGAACTGGATGCAACCATGTATCCTGCTTCGCAAAAACAGTTGCTCAAGGTGCTGCGCACGTATTCTTCTAAACTGAAGTTACAGATATTCTTTACAACACATTCACTATCCTTATTAGAGAGCATTGATGACTTGATAGTTGAATGCACTCAAAAGGATGCAACCAAAAACCAGGTTAAACTGATCTATCTCAAGCGTCAAGATGAAAATATAATCATTAATGACAGAGCTTCATTCCGTAATATAACATTGAATCTACAGGTGATGCAAGGCATAGTGAAGCCTGTTCGCAAGATTCCTGTATATACAGAAGATAAGGAAAATATAGTGTTTGCCAAGTATCTGCTGCGGGGTAAAACTTCTCTATTGAAGTTCATAGATATTGATTTTTCGGGTGCAAATCTTATTTCGTTGGTATCAAAGAAAGTTCCTGCTTTTGTTGAACCAGAGGCTATAGTAATAGTGGATGGTGACGTACGAAAGGAAATCAGCAAGATGAAATCTATAGTCAAGGCTAACAATATTCTTGTATTGCCAACCAATATGTCCCCCGAACAGTTGACAGCTACATTTTTACATGGCTTGTCAGATGCAGATGAACTATGGGAAAATATAGCTGAAGGATATAACAAGCAAGTATGTTTCAGAGATATAACCTATGATGAAATATTGCATGATAGGATAAAAGCAAAAACTTGGTTTAGAAGTCAGTTACCTTCTTGGGGTAGAACTGCATCCAAGGTTTTAACTCCTTTATTCAAGAAATACAAGGATGAACGAAATGAATTTATCTCTGATTTTGAAGAGATGATGAAACTTTATCAAGTATAATTTATCATGGCAAAGAAATTGATAAATAAGTAAAATATATAACATAAAATTTCAAAATAGCGATGGATATAATTTCAGTAATAAACTATAAGGGAGGTGTTGGTAAAACAACCCTTACCACCAACATTGCTGGTGATTTAGCACAGCTAGGTTACAAAGTATTGATGATAGACCTTGACCCTCAGGCAAGTCTGACATTCTCATTCTTGAAACCTGATGAATGGAAGGAAAAGGTAGCAGACAAGCACACTATCAAGAATTGGTTTTCCGATTCGAAAAAAGTAAGAGCTAAAAGGTTTAAGGATTTGATCATAACACCTCATACGGTTAAGGATTCTCTGAAAAATAAAGGGAAACTTGATTTGGTCTCTTCACACTTGGAGCTGATAAATGTTGATTTGGAACTTGCAACCAAGTTGGGCGGTGCCAATATGACCCAAGCAAAGGAACAATTTATTAAAGTACATCATCGACTTTTGGATGGCATAAACCAGCTACCAGAAGATGCGTATGACATTATTTTGATAGATTGTCCTCCAAACTTTAATATCGTTACCAAGAATGCGATTGTTGCAAGTGACTATATTCTGATTCCTGCCAAGCCTGACTATCTGTCAACAATGGGTATCGACTATCTGAAGAATAGTTTGGATAAGTTAGTCAAGGAATATAATGAATACATTTCTATTGAAGACTCGGATTTGGATGATTACGAGCCAATAAATCCTCAAATACTGGGTGTCGTATTTACGATGGTTCAGTATTATGGAGAGAAGCCTATCAGTGCCCTTCGCCCTTTCATCGCCCAAACAAAGCAATTGGGATTTGATGTATTTGAGGATACCTTGCGTGAGAATAAGACACTATTTGCAGATGCTGCTCAATATGGAGTACCAGTTGTTATCAGTAAAAGAAACTCTGGCATCAACGTAATAGATGGCATCAATGGAATAGTAAATGAATTGTTAGATAAGTTGGGATATGAGTAGAACGAATTTTTATGTCTCAGAAATGGAGCACTTTCTTGCCTTCTTAAACAAATTGCCACAAACTATGGTTAAAGAAATTGAGAATGGTGAGAAACAGATTGAAATTAATATAATTTCTTCTTCCAAAGAACCAAATGAACCAATGTCTGAAAACTCCATAGTTGTTTCAGAAGCCATCACTTTTCTCAACTCTATGAAATCACGTGAGGAAGCCTCTTCTTATTTTTCTACCAATGACTTGAAAAGAGCTGATTTAGAATCCATTTGCAAACAATTAGATCTACCTTTTACCAAGAAGGAGAACATGAAGACTCTACAGGAAAAAATTATAGAGGGAACTGTAGGATATAAGTTGAGGTCACAGGCAATACAAAAATAGAAATGAAAGATACTCATAGATATGTTATAGAGACGGCAAACCTTGATATAGCATTGGAAGAGTTTGCTCAAATGAATCAAGGAATAAGCATAAATCGTACGGATAATGCTAATGAAATCAGGTTAGATATAACAGATGGAACCCGAAAAGGAATTCTTCATTTGTATCACAAAAATGGAGGAAACTATAGTCACACCGAGCAAGGAGATTGGGTGAATATAGCTGAAGCGTGTTGGAGCTATTTATTGACAAAGTATGGAATGCAATTGGAGCATTGTACCCTACCTTCTATTAAAAATGTGGAGAAAGTCGATTTTGAAGCATTCCTTGATTGCTTCAAAGAATCTGAAGATTATACAGTAGACGAAAAGGAGCAACTTCCTAAAGGTATGCTGTTTAACGTTGAGATATCTGATCGTAAGAAAGCAAAAGTAATAATTTCTTATTATAACAACAAGACAATGCTCATTCAAGGTGCTGTTACAAAACTTCTTGTAGATATAGTGTCTGAATGTTTAGACGTGATATCTCAGGCAAATCGTTTGATGTTGGATAAGATTTTGCCTCCTGATAGAAATGACCGTTCATCACTTGATGCAAAGATAGAGGCACACATTAATAACATAGAGCCAATTAAGGGTGGGAAAATAGAGAAAATGATAAAAACATCACTGGTATTAGTGAACTCTGGCGTAGTTGTCGAGGATTACAGTTGTTTTTCTGCAAGCATACTACGAGCTCTTGATGCTACAATTAATGGAAAGATTAGTCAAGTTGCGGGACCTGTTACAAACTATGGTAAGTATTTCGAAGGAAGTTCTGCATGTGGCTATAAAATTGTGGAGAAAAATAACTTTGTGTGGTGATAAAAGTACTAACGAATGTTAATTGTTCGTAAATGCCAATATTTCAGCATATCTTTGCAATATGTTACTTCATCAATTCCATAGCAGATTTCCTACAGAGGAGGCTTGCATCGAATATTTCAAGACTGTTCATATGCAACAGGGTGTACCATGCCCAGAGTGTAAAGGTATCACCCACAAGTGGTTGAGTGGTCGAAAAGTCTTCCAATGCACAAAGTGTGGGTGCTTAATCCCATTGACAAAGGGTACAGTAATGGAACATAGCAAGCTGTCGCTTAGTTCTTGGTTCTATACAATGCATCTTATGACTTCTGTCAAACAAGTACTTTCAGCCAAAGAGGTACAACATCAATTAGGTGCATCTCAGTATCCACCGATATGGCTTATGATGATGAAACTCCGCAATATCATGGGAAAACGTGAAGCTATCTACCAATTATCTGGAGAAGTGGAGTTAGATGAAGCATTCTTTCCTATACGAGTGCCCGAAGAATCTCAGGGCGAAACTATTCGAAGTGGTGCAGGAAGCCAACGACAAGCTAAAGTCTTGGTTATCGTAGAAAGTAAATCTGCTGACGAAATCCTTCTTGATTACCTGGCAAAGCAAAAGAAAGAGGATGGCGACAAGGTCGGAAAACTGGCAACAAAAATGAAGGGGATGTCCGTTAAAAAAGTTGTGCATTACATTAAAATGTTAGTGTTGGACAATCTCAATGCCAGTACAATAGATAAAATTGTAAGAGAGCATGTTGACAAGGATACAGTCGTTGTTACAGACAATTCGTCTTCCCATGTCAATTTCTCCGAGTATTTCTCAAAGCATGAGGCATATACGGAGAAGGGCAATGTTGACGACGTTGCGAGAAGTGCCCTTCCATGGGTACACATCGTCATTGACCGTTGTATAGAGATGGCATTGCTGCCATTCACGGAGATGTCGATGCGCAATTCTTGCAGCTATACTTGAATGAGTTTTGTTGGAAATTCAACAGACGTTTCTTTCGAGATTCTTCTGATCCCAAATACGACTTGTTTGACAGGTTGGTCAAGATTGCTGCTCTCTACACGTCTGATATAAAGTGGAGAAATTACGAGCAGATTGATGACGATGAAGTCATTTAAGATTTGTTAGTACTTTTATCACCACACAAAGCAAAAATATATTGTGCAAACTAATAAATGTAGTTAAAAATTAAGTAAAATCATATACTTGTGATATACAATCATGAGACTAGAATATAAACAATTTGACTTTGAAGAAACGTTACGTGAAATAGATTCGGTGGTTAATCAAGAATTAGAAGAGATGACCCCAATGAATCAATTTTTGCCAATTTCTCAAAAAGGTGGAGATATAGAGTGTGCATACGCAGGTGCTATAGCTGTAAGTGTACGACTAAGTGTATATGACAACAATTATATAGCAGGTTTGGGAAAAGCATACGAATTGGTAAAACTTATGCTACTCGATATTTTTCGTGATAATTCTGATTGCTTAGATGTAATATGTATGGGCAGATCTTTTTGTGGCATATTCAATACGCTACTGAAGTCCAATATAGATGGTCTGATTGACACAATGGCGAAATTGAATGCGGCACTTACTGTTTTAGATATGAAACTTTCAGAGAAATATAAAATCCATGTAATGGGCAATTGCGGCTGCGATTTTGGAGAGTTGTTCAGAATTCGTTCATCCTATAAGGATAGTGCGGAAGAAAAAGTATTTGAATCTTGGCATGGGGCACCTCTCAATATGGCTATTATATTTTCTGAGCATGCAAGAAAGAATGATAAAAATGGGACTATCATTTCAGAAAATGTTCGTTCTAACATAAAGGATGAATATAAAAAATTTTTTGAACACTATGATGATGCTCTTTGTGGTTATTGGGCATCTCTCGTAGATTCTGATATGTTTAAATGGGTAAAATCAAATAGATGATTATGAGATTATGGAAGCTTTAAAATTTAATCTAAACCAAGACAATAGACCTTTGAGAGAGGATATAACTTTCTCATCTATTGAAAAGTCTCCTTTCAAGGAACAATATCTTAAATCTTTATCAGAAATAGAAACCTATCTTGCCACTTTAGGTGACGAGATGGTTGATAAAGATATTGATTATACGAACAATATTTTTGCATTTATAGGTAATCGAGGGTCTGGTAAGACTTCTTGTATGATTACTATTGGTGGCTTTTTAGCAAAAACCAAAGAGAATCGCTCTGAGTTCAAGCAGGATTATCCAAAGCTATCTGATACAAATTTTTATTCTCTGGATTTGATAGATCCTTCTTATTTTGATAGCAAGCATAATATCTTATCTCTTTTTCTTGCGAAGTTGTATAGTGCATTCCAAAAAGTAACTAAAAACAATAATGATATAAAGGAGTCTAAAAAAATGGAGTTCTTGGCTTCACTTTCGAAGGCACAGAAGCATGCTCATTTGCTTGTTGATGAAAAACAAGAGTTTCTCATAACCAATAGAGTGGAAGAGTTGGAATGTCTATCTGCCGCAGTTGATTTGAAAGATGATATAAGAGAACTTGTTGAGAATTTTCTTGATTGCCTGGGTAAGCAATATCAAATACTTTTGCTGAGAATTGACGATATCGATTTGAATGCAAAGGAGGCTGGTGTCATGGCTGAGCTTGTGAGAAAGTATTTCATTATTCCAAATGTGATGGTTCTTATGGCTCTGAAAATGGACCAGCTAGAGACAATAAAGTCTAATGAGTTTTCAGATAGCTTTAATTTGGAAAAAGATAGTGCTCATGTTTTGGAGATGTCAGAGCGTTACCTTACCAAGCTGTTTCCTCACAGTCAACGTGTCTATATGCCAGACATAGAAGACTTATTGAACCGAAAGTTGATACTGAAGTCCGGTGATACAATTTGTGAATATCCTTCCGTTCAGCAATGTGTACCAGAGTTGATATTCAAAAAGACGAGATATTTGTTTTATAACTCATCTGTTCATGCTAGTTATATTGTTCCACGAAATTTGAGAGATTTGCGTCAAATCATCAAATTGTTATGGAACATGGAAGACTATACAGAGCATATTGATGAAAATTTTCACATAACCCAAAAAGGAAAGTATAATCAGGCTGTTTTCAAAAAATACTTGTCTGAGATTTGGATAAATAATAATTTGAGCATAGATCATCAAAAGATAGCACGTCATATTCTTTCCATAGAAGAATTGATGAGATTGAATTCCTATGTTGTGAAGGAAATCGGTCGAGAAATATCAACTCGTGTTATGGTTAAGGTATGTACTGATGAAGACAATTCTTCTTACAATATTTCTTTAGGAGATGTTCTTGGCGTGATAGAATATAAGTACAAAAGTACAAATGATGAAGAGGAGCAAAAGTTTTTGTTTTTCATAAAAACTGTATATTCTCTCCGCTTATTTGAAACTTATAATAAGATAACAGACATCAAGAAAATTCCACCTGTTGTTTTGGATAAACAGCAAACAGCTTTACCTACAGAAGAGGAAATTCTTCGGAAAGGTCAATATTCAACAATAGAGGATTTTGATAAAATTGTTGCTGGTAGTTTTCTTAATGTACAGTTTCAGCCTTTGCTACCTTTTGATTTGGCTTTGGATAATCGTACCATAGCAGCAAAGGAATTATTAAATTTAATGCGTTTTTGCGCTAATGATTTTGAAACAGCTGCTAACAGTAACAATGTGCGTTTATTGGAATTCTTTATGCTAGCAGTTTCTCATAACAAATCATTGGATTCTGATTTTCGTAAGAAAGACTATGCAGTATATGATGCCCCAATAGACTTAACAGATGACTTGATCTTTGACCTTGGTGCTTTCTTTTTTAACATAACTCGTTTAAAGAAGTGTTACGAGAGATTCAAGGGTTACTATAAAATGTCTGATGGCGAAGATCTCATCGAGAGAATATTTAATAGCGAACGCTCTTTGTACCATGACTTTATGGACTTTGCTGAGCGTGCTTATCATTGTAAATATAATTGTCCATATGAGGGAGGGGTATGGAATGATAAAAAAGAAAAAATATGTACTTACTATGAATCTAGATGGGCTTCAATAAGTACAATCAGAAATGTTGAAATACTTCAGGATTTCATCAAGTTTATTCAGACCATCAAGGTTGACAGAGAAAAACGGGATAGCGTGAAACTTGCATTATTCTTTGATAAGTGTGCAAATTATGAGATACCGACTTATGAATGGGAAAATACTAAAAATGAAAAAAAACGCCGTACTATTCATTTGAATTTTCTGTCTAAAGTAGCAAACGTTCTTGGAGATAAGTATTTAAATGACAATTTCATTCTAATTTTTGGAGAAAATCCAATTCCTAAAAAGGGTGCACCATTAAACAACTTATAATGGAAACAATCAATAAGGTCTTGAAAGTCTTGTTCCATGAAGTAAGGAGCGAGGATGTCATACACCAAGTGTTATCGAATGCTAAGAGATACTCTAACTTCGAATCCTTGGTAGATAAAGACATTTTTGCTCGTCAGATGCTTCATATTGATGAGGTCAAAACACTTGATCAAGCTGAAGTTGATTATCAAGTGCTACATGACAAGTGGGCTTTGCCGAATGAGCATGACTATAATCTGATGTATAGCAAGGAATCCAACCTTTTCAATATTCTTCTTCATTTCACGCACAATAAGATTCTTTTTGATGGAAATACACCGGTTTGCAAATATTGTGAATTGTTCTCATGGCATGAAATCACTCGTGATTTTGGGGAAGATATGTTTGTCACATCTTATTTGGCAGCATACGATTTAAGAAACAATTTTCAAAGGAAACATTTTGACTGGGACTATTACTTGAAGAATGATGCTAGGGAACTAAATGACATTTTTTCACGTGAAATGTATGATTTACATTCGCATCTTTATGGTTCATCTTTAAATTTTGAGTTGAATTGGTTGTGTTTGATGAATGTTCTTTGTGGACATGAGGCAAGCTTCGCCAAACTGGATGATTATAAATTGTTTCCTACTTCATCTTATAGATTGAATATTGATAATCGCCCTTTATATGTAAAGGTCTTGTGTGCTGCAATTATTCGACTTTATTTATATTTGGATACCATTTCTGAAGATTGGAGTCGTGAGATTGCCGAGCGATTGCAAATTAAGGAAGTTTTGAAATGTCAAAATCTCATTCAAATGCTAGCGTATGCAAATACTGCGCAGGAATATATTGACACATTAGGTTTTTGTCGAGCACGCCAGTTCGTGGATACTGCTAAGCAAGTGAAGTATATCCCAGACTATGCAATCATAAATGATGCAACAGAAAGAGATAATCATGAACGGATTTTTAGCATCTTAGGGGGTGAACGTCGCTTGATGTATAAACTTTTCTGTCAGATTTATTCTGATGAGTATGATTCTGATAAGAAATGTGCTCTGTTTTACATATATCTTTTAATCAAGTCCGAGTTGAGGAAGGAAATGGTTCAGTCGAATAGGGCATTGGGATTTGAAAATTTTTCTGATTATCAAAATAGGAAATATATGTTCATTCCTTATGATAGTGTTTATGATCAGTTGCTTACTCAATTGGCTGTTGGTTCTTTCACTTGTGATGCAGACAATAGATATGTAGAAATGCGAATTGTACCAAGAAAATCAATGCAAGAGGATGCAAGGCAAATTATGCAGAATGATTTATATATTACTGGTGATTCGTTTTGTGGTAAGAAGATAATAACCAAAGATAAATACGATTATATTTATCATTTTATTAAGCAAAAAGATGGTGACTGCAATGATGACGCATGTCGTTCAGACTTGACACTGCTTCCAAGGCATCATAAATTGCGTACTGAAATAGAGCGACAAGCAAGGGGTATTTATTCTTTAATACGCTCTAAGCACGATGCAGCCAAACGAGTAGTAGGTATTGATGCCGCCAATTCTGAGATATATTGTCGGCCAGAAGTTTTTGCAAGAGCATATAGATATCTTTCTATTCCTTTATGTGAAGATAGTTATGAAAATCATAGTTTAGGGCTGACTTACCATGTAGGTGAAGATTTTTATGATGTGGTAGATGGGTTGAGAGCAGTGGATGAGGTTTTAACCTTTTTGCGTTTCCAAAATGGTTCGAGATTAGGGCATGCGTTAGTCTTGGGAACAAATGTGTCAAATTACTATGAGCGACATAATTTTAGAATCAATGCAACACAACAAGTGTTATTAGACAATGTTGTTTGGCTTTATGTTCAGGCAGAGCGTTTAGGCTGCTCTACAAAGATTTTGGCGTATTTGAACGAATTGTATGTAACCTATTATCATCGTATATACCCTTGTGCTTATAGCTTGGTTGATATTTTTTCTTATTACCAGTCATGGCTACTAAGAGGTGATTCTCCTTATTGTTATCAGCACGAAGGAGAGGTGTCTGAGGTAATTGACAGAGATGGATATTTGGATGACTGGAACAAGGTCGTTTATAATAATGGTTCACAAATAGAAGAGGCTCGTAATAACAAGGATGCCGTCAAGTTGAATTGTCTATATCATTATAATATGAGGGTTAGGTGTAATGGGGCGAAGAGTGATGTATTAGTGATAAAACCACAATATCGTCAAATCTTGATGGAAACGATAGAACAAGTGCAACAAGAACTATTACAAAAGATAGAACGTAAGCATATTGCGATAGAATGTAATCCATCTTCCAATCTTGCCATTGGAAACTTCCTTCGTTATGATGAGCATCCAATTCTCAAATTTTATAATCATGGTTTGACAACATCTTATCCTCGTCATACTATCAGTGTTTCCATAAATACTGATGATGCAGGAATCTTTTCTACATCATTAGAAAGAGAATATTCGCTGATGGCGTTGGCTATGGAGAAACGTGATGATGAAAATACACCAAGGGATGTAATGGAATGGTTAGAGCATATTCGTCTGATGACAAAAGAGCAGAAATTTCATGATTGAACCATGTCTTGGTATCACATTGAACAAACTAAAAAACAGTCATAACAATGATAGATACATTTAAAAAAACGATAGAGGATATTTTAGAAGGCTTGAACTTCTTTGATTTCTCATTTTTTATATCTGGATTTGCGACATTCTTCACTTTGATGTTTTTCATGGAGGAATTGTTTGACAAGACATATGAATATAAGTCTGTTTATGGCATATTAGCTGCCATCATTCTTATTTATGTTTGCGGTGTCGTGTCTTTTTCAATGGGAAAAATTATACGAACACTCATACGAAAATATATTTTAGAGAAAGTAAAATGGGATTTGCTCAAAGTGAAGTCTTTTGAAGAGTTGTTTGATGAAGGTCAGAAATGGGCTTTAGAAAATAAGAAGAAGACGATGCCTGGAGCTACTACAAATGATTTGCTTGGGCAACTATCACTTTCTAATCAAAAGGGAATGGCATACTCTGCCATGTGGATTGAAATTCGGCGAAAAGACGAAAGTGGAACATATTACAAGCCTCTCTATAGGCAATGGGTGATGCAGGCTGTTTGTGAAGGGTTGATGTTTTCATTTCTCGTGATAGTTCTGTTTTCTGTCGTTGCAATATGTATAAATACTAAGGAACATAGTAGCTATCACTTGTATATAGCTAGCTCTATCTTAGCAATCATCGGCATTTGGGGCTGTTGCAGGGAAGCTCAACGCTATGCAGAGAACCAAATCAAGGAAGTGATTATTAGCTACTATTTTATAAAGAATCAAGAAAGTCATGTTGCGTGATTTGTATTCTAGTTTCACTAGTGTCCCGTTTAAACGGTAAACCACCAATACAGCGTAAGGTGGGGTAAATGAAAAATATTATCTTTGCAACCGTTTTAAAATTCATATAAAATGGAAAGCAAAGAATATTTTGAAAAGGTGATGCAGGACTACAACCAGAATCGAAAGGGACGTAGCCTGCGTAAGTATTGCAAAGATGAAGCTGTCGATTATGATTGGCTCATCCAGTACAAGAAGAACTATCCTTTACAGGAGAAACTGCAGGAACCATCGCAAGATGCTTTCATACCTATTACTATAAAGGATGTTGCTCCAAAGCCAACAACCTGGCAAGTGGAGACCTTAATTCTGAAATCTCCAGACGGAGAGCAGATAGAGATAAAGAGTAACAGTTTGTTTGTCGTGGCAGAATTGCTGCATAAAATGTCGCAGCCATGATAAACTTTGATAGCAGAACTAAGTTTTTTATGAAGTCCACTCCTACCGACATGCGTAAGGGATATGAAGGATTGGCTTCTACAGTGCGTGATGTCATGGGACATAATCCTCGAAATTACAATGAGGCTTTTGTCTTTTATTCCAAGGACTATCGCAAGGTAAAAATCTTGCATTATGATATAAATGGTTGGGTTCTTTGCTCGAAGTGGTTTACTGACGGTAAGTTTCTCAAGCCGGAGTTCGAGGAATGCAAGATTACGCATGAGTTATCAAGGGAAACTTTGATATTGATAATGTCTACGTCGGTTCAGACAAAAATTAGAATATGAGTATACAAGATAAAATATCAGCATTGGAGGCAGAGATTGCTGCCGCCAATGCCCGTATAACTAAGGCAAAAGCCCAAACTGCTGCTGCCGAGCGGAGAGCTGCCGAGCATAGTGCCCGTGCCTCCAAAAACGAGAATGAAGTGCTAAAGTTACTTTCGAGTCCAAATTTCCCAGAGGCTGAGAAACAACGCATTTTGGCTAAGATGAGAGCCTTTGGCAGTAAAGTGTAGCTGTGCTTAACTAATTGAAAATCAGTTGTTTATATACAACATTTAACGTAAGTATTCTTTTACCTTTGCACCCGGAATCACGAAAGCTAAAGTTGGTTAATGGGTGTTAAGATGTACTAGTAAGTATCCTAGATATTCTCTATTCACCGATTCAGTCCTTCGCCTACCCAACATTCTTTCTTGATTCCATTAAATTCTAAAATGTTAATAATATGGATAAAGAACTGTATTTTGGCGTAGATGTCTCCAAGAAGACTCTCGACCTTGCTTATTATGATGGTGAAAC
>ENA-OOQP01000597-OOQP01000597.1-human-gut-metagenome-genome-assembly--contig:-NODE-597-length-16296-cov-1.705991_pt1 | contig 16296 bp, 18 predicted proteins | sample MGYA00241266_ERZ501171 | MGnify/ENA primary metagenome ERZ501171 (study PRJEB25962, sample SAMEA2042501) | human gut metagenome | biome: human gut; feature: human-associated habitat; material: faeces...
AAGTATATAATATAAGTATAAAGAAAAACAAATAAGAAATAAAAAGTAAAGGGGATATGAAAAATGATGAAATTTGAAGAAAGAAAAACAATGGAAGTATTAGATTTAATAACAGAAAGCATGAAAGAAGCACAAGACCAAACAGGTGAACAACCTACATTATATGCAGAAACAATAGCAGATGAATTAGCATACAGAGAAAATACAACATATGATGATTATTTTCTAGTATTAGTTGAAAAAGCATTAGACGAATTACAAACAATGGGACTTATAGAAGTAGATGATAATAATAAAGTAACAGTTTTATAATAAATATGAGTTAGGAGGTTCTCAACAAAAACCTCAATATAAAATAAAGGGGATATAAAAGAATGAATAAAATAATAAAATATTTAGAAGAAAACAACATAGAATATTCAAAAGCATTAACCAATAAATTATTGATAGTTAAAATAGGTGAGTATACTATAGAAATTTTAAAAGATGGTAAATTTTATATAGCACAAAAATATAAATATGGTCAAAAATGTAGTCCTGAAATAAGAAAAGATTTAAACTTTACATTAAGATTAATTAAGCATGAAGTAAGAAGAAATAACGGAGAATATAGCAGAGTATAAAAGGTAACAAATAAAAGGGGATATGTAAAAATGTTAGAAAATACTATATTTGAATTAAAAACAAAAATAGACAAAGACTTATTAATGGCAGGAAAAATGATGGGTAGATTAAATGAGTTAATAGCTCAATACAATACAAACCTTACTATTACAGTAAGTCCTAAAGGTATATTTGCAGATAAAGAATTACATTATATGGTAACTACAATAAACAGAAAACATATAAAAATAGAACATATAGAAGTATTCGGAATAGAAGCTCAAAACAAACTAGATGATATATATGCTGTATTATACCAAGTATCTTGTAATCAAAATAAATTGCATGAACTCAAACAAGTTCAATGGAAACAATTCGATGACACAAAAGCACTTATAACTGAGTTACAAGAAAAACACCTAAACTATGTAGAGCGAATAGCATGGGAAATGGTAAAAAGACATATTGTAAGCACATTGGAACAGGCACAAGATGTACTAAGACATTTATATAAAAGTGATACAATAAAAGAAACTAATAGAGTATATTCTTCATCTGATATAAAAATATTTGTAGAAATAGTTCCTATTACTACAATAGATGAGGAATGCGATTGTTAGGAGGTAAAATATGATAAAATTAAAATTCGACTTTTCTCAAAAGTTAAGTTATAAACAGTCCCTCTACATCAAGGGGGACTATAATTCAAATATGTTAGATGTAATACATTCTTTTCAAACTAGATATTACCACCGCAATAGTAAATTATGGGAATGCAAAATAGACTATTTTCCAATAATACTTGATAAGCTAAAATTTGAGGATATTCAAATATGCGGTGAAGTGCCAAAGAAATTTGAAAAGTATTTAAAAATGCTTGATATATATGATGAACAAGATGCAGACTATTTGAGTAGAACAAAACCTTTCGAACATCAAATAGAGTCTTTTAATTACGCACTAACTCATAATAAATTTTTACTTGGCGATGAGCAAGGGCTAGGAAAAACAAAACAGGCATTAGATATAGCAGTAGCACGAAAGCATAAAATGAGACATTGTCTTATAGTGTGTGGCGTTAACAATTTGAAGTGGAACTGGTACAAAGAAGTAGAAATACATACTAATGAAAAAGCACATATATTAGGAAGCAGAATTAATAGAAAAGGAAAAACTGTTATTGGTAGCAGTGCTGAGCGCCTCGCAGACCTTAAACAAATACATGATGAATATTTTCTAATAACTAATATTGAAACATTACGAGACAAGAGCATACAAAGTCAAATCAAGAAAATGTGTAGTGATGGCATTATAGGAATGACTATAATTGATGAAATTCACAAATGCAAAAATAGTCAATCAAAACAAGGTAAAGCGATACATTGTTGTTGTTCTTATTACAGACTAGCATTAACAGGTACTCCACTTATGAACAACCCAGTCGACTTATATAATGTACTCAAATGGCTTGAAGTTGAAAACCATTCGCTTACTTATTTCAAAAACTTATATTGTGAAATGGGCGGATTTGGCGGGTATGAAATTATAGGTTATAAAAACCTAGACCAGTTAGAAAATTCACTTAATAAAAATATGTTAAGAAGACGTAAAGAAGAAGTACTTGATTTACCACCTAAAATTTATACTGACGAGCTATTAGATTTAGATAGTTCACAAGACAAATTATATAGAGATGTCACTAATCAAATTATTGAGGATATTGATAGAATTATGTTATTACCTAACCCATTAACTGAGTTAATTCGATTGAGACAAGTTACTTCAAACCCGAACATATTAACTAGCAAAAATATTACTAATGTGAAGTATGATAGAATATTAGACATATTAGAGTCCACAACAGACAAAGTTATAATATTTAGCAACTGGACTAAAGTTATAAATCCACTATATATTAAGTTGAGTAGCTTAGGTTATAACCCAGCATTAGTTACTGGAGAATCTAAAGACCCAATATTAGAAATGAATAAATTTCAATCTGACAATACTTGTAAAGTGATATTAGGTACAACTCCAGCATTAGGTACTGGCTATACATTAACTGCAGCAAATACAGTAATATTTATTGATGAACCTTGGAGCAAAGCTATAAAAGACCAAGCAGAAGACCGATGCCATAGAATAGGAACTAAAGGAACAGTTAATATTATAACTCTAATTTGTAAAGATACAATAGACGAACGAATACATCAAATAATAAAAGACAAAGGCGAATTGTCTGACCATATTGTAGACGGAAAAGCAGTTCAACCTTCAGATATAAAATTCTTAATAGGAGCGTGATAAATATGAAAATAATAGACGGTAAAAAATATTACACAACTTTCGAAACTGCTGAGCTATGTAATGTTACTAGAAATACTTTAATGAGATGGTATGAATACGAAGAAACAACAGGAAGAACATTATTGCCTCCATTTATTAGAGTTGGAGGTAATCATGCAAGATATTGGAGCGAAGACGACATTGAAAAAATATTAACTTTTAAAACAAATAAAGTAAAAGGAGAAATGAAAGTTATTTCCGACAAGTATAGTGGAAAATGTAAAAAATAGGCGATGTGCGACTGTCTCATAAGTTGTATGTTACTATTCAATAATTTATATATGTAAAGGAGTAAAGTTATGAAAATAGGCGTTATACAAGACGAATATAAATTCGTAAAATTATTAGAAAGATGTAAAGAAATGAAAGACCGAGAAAAAGAGGTAAAAGCAGAAACTAAAAAACTGACAGACGAAGTAAAAACTGAATTTAAAAGTAGAGCTATAAATGAATATAATGTTCCAGGTGTTTGCTGTGTAAAATGCAACGACGTGGAGAGAACGTCTGTAAATGAAGAAAAGTTGATAGACATATTAACTAAAATAATTGATGCTCAAAGAGACGAGACAGTCGCAGACAGCCTTAAACAATGTATTGAGTATAAGCCATGTATTAATGAAAAGAAAGTTCAACAATTAATATATCAAGGTCTTCTAAATGTTGAGGACATAGCTCCTGCTGTGGAAACTTCAATTCAAACTAGACTAACATTTAGTAAACCTAAAAAGGAGGCATAATATGTTTAAAGAATTACAATCTAAAAAGAATAGCAAACAAATTATACCTAATGAAAAGGAATATAAAATTGTTGAACACAAACTTCAATTAGCACAAGAACCTAATATGACTGAAATTAGAAAATGGTTTATATTTAAGGCAGAAAAAATTTATAGCACTAAAATGTTAGGAACTCAGGTTATATACTGTAATAAGACACTAAATAAGATAAAAGAAAAATATCAATTTAATAACCTCGCACTAGCCGCAAAACTAGATGTATGGCTAATTAAATATAAACAATTAGGGTATGATGGCATATTCGATTTTTCTAAACTTAATACAGACTGGATATTGCATAACCTTGATGCTAATATTCCTAATTATAAAGGTAAGCATACTTCTTATCAAAATAATAATGTAAACCAAATAAATACTGTTAATCGCAGAATATAATTTTTCTAAAATTGCTCAACTCTTGTAATATCAATGGGTTGAGTATTTTGTTACTAAAAAGTTACAATATTGTAACTATTTTAAGGTTAACATTAACAGTCGCAAAAAGTATATTATATATAATTAGTTAAACAAATAAAACAAGTTAAAAAAAATTAAAAAAAATCTAAGCTGCGGAAGTTATTGTGCTGACGCACCTCAACTAATATTTAGAATTTTTTACTAATTCGGTTTACACTAAAACCTGTTATTAGTATATAATATATAAGTAATTAAAGTTTATGATTTTAGTTACTTAATACAAACTATTTCTTTTATTGTATTACCCCCCTTTCCACTTTAAGTACCTAATAATTATTAGGTACTTTTTTAATTTATTAGTTAACAATTTTGTATCATATTAGTATATAATATATGTAAATACTTTATAGTAATAAAGTAAATCTCCCTTTTATTTTATTTATTTGTTTAAATACTGAGTTGAGGACTCCCGCTTCAACTCAGTATTTTTTTTTATTGAAAATTTTTTAAATAAATTTATGCAAAACACTTGACTTATTACATACAAAAGTATATAATATAAGTATAAAGAAAAACAAATAGTAAATAAAAAGGTGGTAGGTAAAGATGATGAAAACTAAAAAAGGTTTAAAAGATATGAGAAAAGTATTAACAAAAGATTTATTAGTAGAAGTATTAATTAGAGAAACTGAAATATGGGGTAGCTTAGATGTAGATGCATTACTTGGAGAACTTAGAACTCAATATAAAGTAAACTCTAAAAAATATCAAACATATTTAGGAGAACTAGCACTTGAAGGAAAAATCGAAGTAGAAGACAATACAATAACAGTTTTATAAGTAATATAAAAAGTTAACTAGAAATGGTTAACTTTTTTATTTAAGTTTCGTATATAATATATACAATTCATTAATAGTATTTTCTAAATTATTTTCAACCCTTTAGTGTCTGGTAAACACTTTAGGGTTATTTTTTTATATTAACAAAATATGTTACTTTTTATATATAAAATATGAGAGGAGGTTTTACAATGTATGATGTAAAAGAATTTAGATTTGAACAAACTAAATGCTGGTTTAAAACAGTATGTGATAATTATAAGAGCGATATATGTAATTGCGGGTGTCCTTTATATTGTCAATATTATTATTTAGTAAATCTTGCTAATATACCTGAACAATTACAGTACTCAGAAAATCAAAAGTTGAGTGCAGGAGCAGACATAGAAAAATATCAATATTTAGCTAACTTAAAAGCAAATATTTTAGATTTTGTAACTGGCGGAAATAATTTATTTATATATAGTAAATATTATGGTAACGGCAAGACAACTTGGAGTATAAAATTAATGAGTTCTTATTTTAGTAGAATATGGCATAATAATGGAACGCAGTGCAGAGGTTTATTTGTGAATGTTGATGATTTTCTAATGCAAAAGAAATCCGCTATTTCAAAACGAAATGACCGACTATTACAAATTGAAGAATTACTACCTAGAGTAGACATAGTAGTGTGGGACGATATAGGTTGTACAAAGTTGAGTGACTATGACCATTCAATACTATTTCCACTTATAAATAGTAGAATAAGTTCTAATAAATGTAATATATTCACATCAAACGTAATTGACGAAGAATTCGTAAATAATGTTGGAGGTAGACTTGCAAGTAGAATATTAGAAACATCAACAATCGTAGAATTTAATAACCCTCCACAACGTACTCCAAAGGAGGTTAGAATATGATTGAATTACAATGTATTAATAATATATTAGCCGAAAATAACATAGAAACATATTTAGAAGACGGTATCAATGAAGACTTTTTTCCTAATTATATAAAAGAGTGGAATTATATATTAGACCATTATAAGAAATACGGCAAAGTTCCAGACCAAGCTACTTTCTTAGCAACTTTTACTGAGTTCGATTTAATTGATGTATTAGAACCGCCTAAATATTTATTGGAGAATTTAAGAGAGGATTATGTATTTAGACAATCTGCTAAATTATTTAATGAGTCAGTTGAGTTATTAAAACAAAATGCTTTTGAAGGACTTAGAAATATATTAGCAAAAGGAGAGAAATTGCTCGTCAGCAACTCTATCACACATGGAACTGACATTAATAATATTGTTAATCAAAAACTAGAAGAAATTAACAGTAAGAAGCGTATAGACGGTCTATTGGGAATTTCAACTGGCTTAAAAGAATTAGACGACGTACTTGGAGGTTGGTTACCAGGTGAGGAATTTGTAACCATAGTAGGTAGGGTCAATCAAGGTAAATCATGGCTATTACAAAAATTTTTAACTTCAGCACATACTCAACATAAAAGAGTATTATTATACTCAGGTGAGATGAGTGCTATGCAAGTAGGTTATAGACATGACACTTTAGCCATGAATTATAGTAATAGACAATTAACAAGAGGTACGATTTCAGATTTAGAATTTACCAATTATGAAAACGATTTAAAGAAAAGAGCTAAAGAGCTAGAGCCTTTTATTGTAGTAACTCCAAAAGACTTAGGCGGGAAATATATGACAGTAAGCATGTTAAAAGCATTATGTAAAAAATATCAACCTGACATTATAGGAATAGACCAGTTATCATTAATGGACGATGAAAGACGAGGTGAGAATAGGAGATTACAACTTGCTAATATTACAATGGACTTATTTAGATTGTCAGAAGAACTAGGTAAACCTATATTAGCTGATGCGCAAGCTAATAGAAATAAAACAAGTTCAGAAGAACCTGAAAACCCAGAGTTAGCAGACATTGGTGAAGCTGATGCAATAGGTCAAAATAGTAGCAGAGTAATTTCATTAGTTCAAACAAAATTAGGGTTATCGCTATTAGTTACTAAAAATAGATATGGCGAAAACAATAAAAAATTTATATACAGTTGGGATATTGATTTAGGTACTTTTAGATTTGTTTCTGAAGAAGGTTCGCAAAAAGAAACTGAGTTGCCTTTTAAAAATAATAGAAATGATATTCCACAAGGTATGCCAAATCCAGTAGACGTTTTTTAAAAATTAGTTAACATAAATTTTATGAAATTGTATATAATATAAGTAAGAAAAGTAATTCCCATTATACTTTTCTCCTTATAATATATTTTATGAATAATAACCGCGAAAAGACTTCAACTCAAAAAGTTGGAGTCTTTTTATGTTAACAAAATTTATAAAATTTGTATATAATATATAAATTAAATAAGGAGAAATAAGATAAATGAAGTATAAAACAGTAGAAGGTAAAAATAGCAACAAATTAGATTTTGACCAGTATTATACACCTTATAATGTTATGGAATATTGTGTAAATAAATCAATAGCAACAATAGAAAATTTAGGACTTGAAATATCCGAATTTCTTGAACCTAGCGCAGGTGAAGGAATATTTAGTGACTACTTATATAAACGAGGATTGAATGTAATTGCTATGGATATTGAACCGAAAAATAATTATATAATTAAACAGGATTATTTAACTTGCAATATAGGATATAAAGCAAAAAGATTTATTATTGGTAATCCTCCATATGGTTCTAAATTTGCACTTGCAAGAAAATTCTATAATAAATCTTGTGAATTGGGAGATTATATATCATTTATATTACCCATAAGACAATTAAATAATACTCAACAGTTATATAAATTTGATTTAGTATATAGCGAAGATTTAGGTGAAATTAAGTTTTCAAATAAAAAATATGTTCATTGTTGTTTAAATATTTATGTTAGACCTAAAAAAGGCTTAAATAAAAAGAAAATCAATAAACTTAAAGATGTGGATATTATTAGACAAGATAGTAAAAACTACAAAAACATAGACTATGATGTTAGAATATGTAGTTGGGGAGATAGTACTGCAGGAAAGATATTAGCTGAAGGTGAACATTATAGTGGCGAATACAAGATAAAAATAAATAATATGGAATTAAAAAATGAAATTATAGATGTTTTAAATAAAGTAAATTGGAAAAAAGAAATAAATAATACATCAATGTGTTCTATAAAAAAATATCATATAATTGATATTTTAAAAAAATATATACCAAATATTTCATAATTCTATGCTGCTATTAATTATTATGAAGCTATAAGTTAATTGGGAGGAGATTATATGTTTAATGTAAACGGAATATCGGTCGATGTTGACGGAATGACATTATTAACCGATTTACAACAAGACTTGAATGTAAATGGAATTCAATTATTACATTCAATAAAACCTGTGAATGATAATATTATGATATCCTGTCCGTCTCATAAGTCTGGACAGGAACGAAAACCAAGTTGTGGAGTTTCATTAGTGAATTCGTATGAAAATGGAAAATTAACACCGGCAGGTACAGTACATTGTTTCACGTGTGGTTATACTTCAGATTTAGCAAATTTTATTTCATTTTGTTTCGGTTATCAAGACGGCGGATTATATGGTAATAATTGGCTAAAATCAAAATATAGAACTACTTTGACAGAAACAACTAGAACATTAGATTTGAATATAAATAGAACTAACACGATTAGCACTTATCCAACAATTCCGAATTCAGTATTAAATAATTACGCTTATTATTGTAAATACTTAGCCGACAGAGGCATAGACAAAGAAATTTGTAATAAATTTAGTGTGGGGTGTAGTCCAACTGAAATGCTAATAACATTACCAGTAAAAGATTTAAAAGGTGATGTTAAATTTATTCAAACAAGAAATATAAATAGTAAATTTTATAAAATACCACCTGGCATAAAGAAAACCGATTTTCTATTCGGTGGCTATGAATGTATTACAGGAAATTATAAAGTAGTCTGGATAGTAGAGTCAATATTCAATGCATTAACATTATGGCAATTAGGAATACCCGCAGTAGCATTATTAGGTACAGGTGGAGGTAAACAGTATGAGTTATTAAAAAAATTGCCAGCTAGGGAATATGTAATAGCACTAGATAATGACGAAGCAGGCAGAGAGGGGACTGCTAAAATTATTCAAAAATTGAATAACACAAAATTGCTTAAAGTTCTACAATATAGTTATAACGATACAAGAGACATTAACGATTTAGGTTCAGAAGTACTTAGCCTACCTTTAAAAAATATTTTATAAAATTTACTTAAAACTATTTACAAATTACATACTTTAGTATATAATATAAGTATAAAGTAAAACAAATAAAATAAATAAATAAAACGATGGGGGTTTAATATTATGAAACAAAACATATTTTTAAATATAATGGATAATTTCACAGGTAAAAAATCTGTAGAAGAATTAATCAATGAATATCATACAGGTAACAAAGACGTTATAATAGCATTCGTATATGAAACAGGTTACGCTCAATTCAGTTCAATAGCAAACAAATTCTTAGGTGTTGATGAAGCCACTAAAGAATCTGTTATTTTGGAACAAATCTGGAAAGGTTTAGAAAATTACGAAATAGGAAGTAATGCTAAACTAACAAGTCTAATATGCACATATATTTATAATGAGTTAAGACATTTAACTCAAGCAGAAAAAATGCAAAAGAGAGTATTAAATCAATGTACACATACACAATTATTTTCAGATTACTTTGTTGGAGATGACGACGAAGGAAGTGAAGACAAACATAGTTGCATGGGTCAAACAGACTCAGAAGACTTTGAGGAAGTTGAGTTGAAATATTATTTAGACTCAATCGAGATGAATGATAATCAAAGAAAATTCTGCGACGCTTTAGTTGAAGGTTGTAAACCTACTAAATCTGCAGTAGCTTCTCAAATAGGTATTTCAAGAGCAGGCGCTAATGTAGTAGTTAAGGCGTTACAAGAAAAATTAATAGATTTAAAAGCAGTATAAGGAGGAATGAACATGGAATTAAAAAATTGGCTAGACACGCAGTTAGGTCAAGATATTTGGACTAGAAAATATCAAAATGGAGACGAGACATTCGACCAATGGCTTGATAGAGTATCAAATGGAGATGATGCTGTTAAAGATTTAATATTAAGTAAAAAATTTATATTCGGAGGTAGAATATTAGCATCAAGAGGAATTACCGACAGAAAAGTAACTTATAGTAATTGCTATGTATTACCTCCAGTAGGTGACAGTATAGAAGAAATATACGACACTAATAAATACTTAGCAAGAACATTTTCATACGGTGGAGGTTGTGGTATTGATATATCACAACTGAGACCAAAAGGTTCACCAGTTAATAATGCTGCATTGACAACAACTGGAGCAGTTTCATTTATGGAAACATTCAATAATACTTCACAAACTATAGGACAAAAAGGTAGACGTGGCGCATTAATGATAAGTATGGACGTAAACCATGTGGAAATTGAAGATTTTATAAACGCAAAAACTCAAAATAAAAAATTAGAAGAATGTAATATCTCAGTAAGAACAGATGATTTATTCATGACTAGAGTTATAGCAGGAGATGGTAATGCTAATGAGTTAATGTACAAATTAGCAGAAAATAACTGGAACTGGGGAGAACCTGGCATGTTATTTTGGGATAATATTAACAAAGAAACATTATTATCTGAATATATTAAGAATGGTGAGTTTGAGTTTGCAGGAGTTAACCCCTGTGCAGAAGAGCCATTGCCAGCTGGAGGTAGTTGTTTATTAGGTTCACTTAATTTAGCAGAATTTGTAAAAGACCCATTCGGCAAGAGACCTGCATTTGATATACCTAGTTTTAAACAAGCTGTAAAAGTAGCAATACGAGCATTAAATCAAGAATTAGACGAGGGGTTACCATTACACCCATTACAAATACAAAGAGACTCAGTTGCAAAATGGAGACAAATAGGTCTTGGCATTATGGGATTTGGCGACATGCTTATCAAAATGAGAATTCCTTATGGAAGTGATAGATGTTCTAATTTGATAGCAACAATAGGTATGGCATTATGTAATGTTGGACTCCAAGAGTCAGCTTTACTTGCAAAAGAATTAGGTACATTCGAAGCATATAATCCAGACTATATACTTAACTCATTTTATTTACAAAGTAAAATAAAAGAAGGCGTAATATATGAAGAAACTATTGACTTAATAAAAGCTTATGGTCTTAGAAATAGTCAATTATTTACAATAGCACCAACAGGTAGTATAGGTACTATGTTCGGTGTATCAACTGGAGTCGAACCTATATATGATGTCAACGGTTTTGCGAGAACAACAAAATCATTAAACGCTGAGGATAAAGTTTACATGGAATACCCAAATATTGTGCAACGAGCAATAGAAGCTGACGATATCGACATGCTAAATAATAAACCGGCATATTTGATAGGAGCAAAAGACCTAGACTTTATGAGTAGAGTAAAAACTCAAGCCGATTGGCAAGTGTGGATTGATGCCAGTATTTCAAGTACTTTAAATTTACCTAAAGAGTCTCCAGTTGAAGACGTATTTAAAGCATATGTTGCCGCACATGAATTAGGTTGTAAAGGCTTGACTGTATTCAGAGACGGCTGCAAAAAAGAAGGTATTTTAAAAGGAGTAGCTAAAGAGGAAAAACCTGAACCTACTCAATTAAATGCAATTGATACCGACATAAATCATTGTATTGCATTTGGCAGTAAACTGCAAACAGGTTGTGGAAGTTTATGGATGACCGTATATTTCCATAAGAAAACTGGTCAATTATGCCATATATTCTTAAACAAAGGCAGTAAAGGCGGTTGTAATAGTTATATGGTAGGTTTATCAAGACTAATATCATTAGCAGGTAAAAAAGGAGCAACTGTTGAAGAAATTGTCGACCAACTAAAATCTGTTGTGGCTTGTCCTTCATTTGTAAGTAGAAAAACAACTGAAGCAAATATTAGTGACGGCAGAAGTTGTGCAGAGGCAGTAGGTAGAGAGTTGTTAAAATTACACGAGCAATTTAAAATAAATTATCTTAATCAACCTGAAATTACTCAACTTAAAATTGATAATGAGGTAAAAATTGAAATTGCAAAATGTCCAGAGTGTGGTGCAGAATTAAGTCATACAGGTGGCTGTATTAATTGTTATAATTGCGGTTGGACAAAATGCGATTAGAGGTGATATTATGATAACACCTGATACAATTATAATAATTTTAACGATATTTGTAATAAGTTGTATAATATGGGCATTATATTAGTTAACAAAATTTAGTAAGAAAAATATATAATATACAAATAAGAAATTGGGGAGGTAATTAAAATGATTGATATAACTAGAAAGGATTTAAGTAAACAATATCCAGTTTATACAAAAGCTGGCAATATATGGAAAAACAGAATAGACTGGAATAGCATATTAAAACCTGGTACAGTTATATCAACTCATTTTGGAATATTTACTTTCGTAAATACTTACAAAGAAAACAAAGTATGGTATATTATATTATCTGACGGTGTTAATAATTATACAGTAAAAAGACAACAAGCAAGAAAAAATAAGAAATTACCTAAAAATTCTAAAGTACAACAAGTAATAGCTTTGTATGATGCTGAAATGATAAATACTTTATACGAAAGTGCAAAAAGAATAATAGGGGTTAAAGAAGTTACGGATTTACATGAGCAGTCTCCTGCACTAAAAATTGACTTTATAGTAGAAACCTATGATGCTTTTCGACCTCATTTATTACCTAAATTAAGAAGTCAGATATTAAAATGTTACCACCCAGATACTGGAAATAATTTATATTACAACGTTAATAAATTAAAATGTAGATGGGATACAGCCATATAAATTAATGTAGAGAGGGGGCATATGGCATGAAAAATAATGAAAGATTTATGCCAAAATATATGATAGAGGTAAAAGACGAAAAGACTAAGAGAATAGAACTAAAAGTAATTTCACCTGAAAAGTTATATAAAATATTAAAAAAATTAGGAGCAGGTAATTTTATTAAAGTATGGCGTAGTTGGATTGACCCTAGAACAGGAGCACCCGCAGAACTGAAAGAATATAAAGTTGGATTAACTGCACATGACGATAATAAAAAACCTTTAGTGGAATTTCAAGTTTATCGCAAAGATGAAATTACAAGAAAAATGAAGTGGATAACTATGGGAACAGTTGCACTATCAAGTTTTTTAGCAGGTAGAGATTGTCCCGGTTGTGAGGGTAGACGATATACTCTACAACTACATGACGACATTGCAAAACAAATATTATTAAATTCACCTAAAGCAAAGGAAAATCGACTAACAAGTATATTCCTAAAACCAATGAAAAGTAAGAAATAAAGTTAACAATATTTACTAAAATAAATATATAACATATATAACCCAATAGGGGGAGGGTTATAAAATATATCATCCTAGCTTAAAAACTTATACACTTATACAAAAACTAAAAACAAGGAGGAACACAAACAATGGCAAAAATAGGAATTGGAAATGCAGGTAAATATCAAAGTTCAGGTAACGGAGGTTACTTCAGTTTAAAAGATGACGGAGATAGCGCAGTAGTTAGATTTCTTTATAATCAACCTGACGGTTCAGACATTGATTATTTTTTAGTACATGAAGTACAAATTGACGGTAAAAAACGTTATGTTAGTTGTAACTCAGTAGATGAAAATGGAGAATCACACCCAGACGATTGCCCATTATGTAAAGCAGGCAATAAACCTAAAGAAAAATTATTTTTACAACTTGTAGCATCAGATAACCCAGACTCAGTTCAAATATGGGAGAGAGGGTCTAGTTTTGTATCAAAAATTATAACTTACTTAAATGAATTTGGCAACTTGTCAGCAGTAAAAATTAAAGTTATAAGACGAGGTAAAAAAGGTGACCAAAAAACTCAATATGAATTTATGCCAATGGGTAAAGACAATGTAAAACTTGAAGACTTGCCACAAAAACAAGAACTTGAAGGAAGTCTAATAATTAAAGCAAATATTGATGAAATGAATCAAATAATAGCAGGAACTTATACACCACAACATGCAGCACAACAACATCAAATGCAAGAACAACAATTTGAGCCAATGCATCATACTGAACGCGGCACTAGAACTACTGCACCAAGTGATGTATTTTAGGAGGTAGTTATATGGAATTAATTAAAATAATAATGACAAACTCAGAAGAAGTAAAATGGACAGGAGATAAATGGGACGATTACCTTTACGATGGGAAATATTTTATAATAAAAAAAGATGGCGTATGGGTAGGAATGTACAATCTAGATTATGTTATTAGTATAGTTGTTAAATAGCAATAAATATAACCACCTCAATTAAGAGGTGGTTATTTTATAAGGAGGTATAATTATGGGTAGAATTGGCGACATGTTCTGTAATGTTAGTGCTAGAAAAACACAAGAAGCACAAAAGAAAGCACTTGAAATGTTGAGTAAAAAATCAAGTAAAAAACAAGTTGCTAAAGTAGTACCGAAAAGCATTAGTGGCAAAGTACAATTAGCAAAAGATATGTCTCAAGAAGTGTTTGCAGATAAATTAGATAGACTAGAATTATTAGACAATGAGAACAAAATTAGAGAATATATAGACTGTGCTATTACAAATGGCATAATAGCAGTTGATACAGAAACAAATGGGTTAGATAGAATAGACGGAAAAATAGCAGGCGTATGCTTATATACACCTGGACAAAAAGGAGTATATATTCCAGTACGACATGAGAGTTTCATGACAGGTATAGAATTAAACACAAATATATCAAAAGAATTTATGAAAGACCAATTTGAACGAATGAACAAATCGAATATAAAATATGTATTGCATAATGCTAAATTTGATATGCATATTCTTTGGTGGATGCTTGGAATTAAAATAATTCCATACTGGGATACGCAAATAGGTTCACAACTTTTAAATGAAAATGAACCTCATAAACTAAAAGTATTATATAAAAAATATGTAGATAATGCAGATGAAAATAGTAAAGTTGCATCTTTTAACTCATTATTTAAAGGTATTGAATTTAATAAAGTACCGCCAGATGTTGCTTATATGTATGCATCATTTGACCCAATAATGACTTATGAACTATATCAATTCCAGTATAATTTTATTGATATTAACGGAAAATACTGCAAGGAAAAAGGTTTAGAGAGAGTCGCAGAAGTATTTCGAAATATAGAAATGCCACTAATACAAGTAGTATTCGAAATGGAATGCACAGGCGTTAAAATAGATACAGAGTTAGCCGACAAACTAAAGGCACAATATACAAAACATAAAGATGCGGCAGAAGAAAAATTCAATTTAGAAATAGAAAAATTGAACGATAATTTCGATAAATTAATGATAAAAAACCCAGCAGCTTATAATAAATTATTTAAAGACGGAATACGAAAAGTCAGTATAAGTTCACCTACTCAGTTGGCTATTTTATTTTATGATGTATTAGAATTTGAAAGTCCAGACAAAAAATCACCAAGAGGGACAGGTGAAGCTATTTTAAAATCATTTAATCACCCATTAGTAGACAGCATATTAGAATATAGAAGTATGAGTAAATTATTGAGTACTTATATAGAAGCAATACCTCAACATATTGCAAAACGAGATAATAGACTTCATGCTAATTTTAATCAATATGGAGCAAAAACAGGCAGATTTAGTAGTAGTGACCCAAATTTACAAAATATACCTTCACAAAAAACAACATTAAGTGACGGAACTGTAATAGACGCAGGTCATGATATTAGACAAATGTTTATAGCTGGAGAAGGTCAAGTAATAGTAGGTGGAGACTTTTCACAACAAGAACCTAGATGTCTAGCTCACATGAGTGATGACCCACATATGTTACAAGCATATTTAGAAGGAAAAGATTTATATGCTACAATAGCATCGAAAATATATAAAATGCCATATGATGAATGTAAAGAGTTTCGTGCAGACGGAACTGTAAATCCAGATGGTAAAGCTAGACGTACAAGTGTTAAACCTGTATTACTTGGACTTATGTATGGTAGAGGTGTGCCAAGTATAGCTGAGCAAATGAAAATATCAACTCAAGAAGCACAAAAGATAATTGATGACTTTTATGCTGAGTTTCCTAAAGTAAAAGAATTTGTAGATTTCGCTCAAACCTTTGCAAGAGACTATGGGTTTGTAGAAACCGCTTGGGGTAGAAAAAGAAGACTGTCTGATATGCAATTACCTCCA
>ENA-OOQP01000612-OOQP01000612.1-human-gut-metagenome-genome-assembly--contig:-NODE-612-length-16034-cov-2.394330_pt1 | contig 16034 bp, 11 predicted proteins | sample MGYA00241266_ERZ501171 | MGnify/ENA primary metagenome ERZ501171 (study PRJEB25962, sample SAMEA2042501) | human gut metagenome | biome: human gut; feature: human-associated habitat; material: faeces...
GCTGCCTCTGACCGCCCGAAAACTCGTGCGGATAGCGGTTGGCGTGCTCGCTGTTAAGACCGACGGTCTCAAGAAGCGATATGATTTTGTCGCGTCTTTCCTTTTTGTTGGCGGCAAGATGATGAATATCAATAGCTTCGCCGACAATATCTCCTATCGTCATACGCGGGTCAAGACTCGCATACGGGTCCTGAAATACCATCTGCATCTTTCTTCGATAGGGGAGCATATTCACCGCGATTTTTTTCTTTTTGTCAAATATGACGTCTCCGTCATATATTATTGTTCCGTCTGTAGGCTCGTAAAGCCTTAAAAGAGTGCGCCCTACTGTGGTTTTACCGCAGCCGGATTCGCCGACGAGCCCGAGAGTTTCGCCTTTTTTTATATAAAACGAAACATCGTCTACCGCCTGAACGTATTTTTTCTTTTTGCCTCTGCCTCCGGCAGGAAAGTACTGCTGCAAGTGCTGTACTTCTATGAGCTTTTTATCGTCACTCACAGTCTTTCTCTCCTTCCTCAAATTCTTCTTTTTGAAGCAGCCAGCAATGGCTGTAATGTGTGTCGCTTAAAACCGTTTTCGGCGGCATTTGCTTTAAGCATATCTTCATGCATTTTGAACATCTCGGTGCAAACGGACACCCTGCCGGCGGGTTGAGAAGATCGACCGGCTGCCCTTCAATCGGTACAAGCCTTTCCTTACTTTCGACATTCAGCTTCGGAATGGATTTTATAAGACCCTTTGTGTATTCGTGCTTAGGCTCATAAAATATCTCGTCTGCCGTGCCGTATTCAACTATATGACCCGCATACATAACTGCAATTTTTTCGCACATGCTCGCGACAACGCCAAGGTCGTGAGTTATCATAATTATGCTCATTCCGAGCTTTTTACGCAAATCCTGCATAAGGTCAAGTATCTGCGCCTGAATTGTGACGTCAAGAGCCGTTGTAGGTTCGTCGGCTATTAAAAGCTTCGGCTCGCAGGCAAGAGCTATGGCAATCATAACTCTCTGGCGCATACCGCCCGAAAGCTCGTGCGGATACTGTTTAAGTCGCTTGGTAGGCTCGTTAATGCCTACAAGCTCCAAAAGCTCCTTAGCGCGCTCATATGCCTGTTTTTTGTCTTTATCCGTATGCAGCCTTATAACCTCTGTTATCTGGTTGCCTATTGTGTAAACGGGATTAAGGCTCGTCATAGGGTCCTGAAATATTATGGAAACCTCGTTCCCTCTTATCTTTCTGAAATCCTTATCGGTCATCTTTTCAATTTCGTGACCGTTAAATCTGATTGTTCCGCCTATAAGCTTGCCCGGGTAGGCGGTAAGCCCCATTATTGAATATGCCGTGACGGATTTTCCCGAACCCGATTCACCGACTATTCCGAGAACCTCGCCTTCATCCATCGAAAACGAAACGCCGTTAAGTGCTTTGACTTCGCCTGCGGGAGTAAAGAACGACAGCTTCTCGTCTTTTATTTCCAAAAGTTTTTCACTCAAAATATTTACCCTCCTTTAGTTCTTGAGCTTCGGGTCGAACGCGTCGCGCAGCCCGTCTCCGAGAAGGTTAAAGGCAAGTATGATAACGCTTATAAGTAACGCCGGTAAAAACAGCAGATAGGGATAAGTGTTCATACCCTTTACGGCTTCCGTGGCAAGAGAACCGAGCGACGGCATGGGAGCCGTAACGCCGAGTCCGAGGAAACTCAAATAGCTTTCGGTAAATATTGCGGAGGGTATCTGAAGCGTGGTTGTTACTATAAGAGTACCTATGCAGTTCGTCAAAAGGTGCTTTCTGATTATACGCGAATTGCTTGCACCGAGTGCTCTTGCCGCGGTAACGTATTCGGACTCCTTGAGTACAAGTATTTGAGAACGTGTTATTCTTGCCATACCTACCCAGTATATCAAAACGAATACAAGGAATATTGCTATAAGGTTCGGTCCCATTCTCTGCATCCAAGTAAAGCCCGGATTTGCAGAGAGCGCTTCGAGTCGCGGCTTTAGGGAGGTTGCAAGCAGAATTATTAAAAGTATATCGGGAATGGTATATAAAATGTCGGTAAAACGCATCATTATATTATCGACCCAACCGCCGGCAAAACCGGCTATTGCACCGAACAGCGAGCCGACTATAAGAACCAGCGCTGCGCACACAAGACCTACCGTAAGGCTTATTCTTGTGCCCATCATAAGGCGAACGGCAAAGTCTCTGCCGAGCTTATCCGTTCCGCAGATGTGAGGAAATACCTTTTGACCCGCGTCTATTTGCGCCTGTTCTGTTTCGCTGTACTGAAACGGAGAGAGGTTCTCGCTGTATTTTATTTGCTGCTCATAGCTGTACGGCCAAAAGCTGGGAAGAATGTAAGCAAAAACCACTATCAGTAAAATAAAGACAAGACTTATCATGGCAACCTTGTTTTTACGCAGACGTCTGAGGCCGTCCTTCCAAAAGTTGACGCTGTCTCGCATTACAACAAGGTTTTCTTTTTCCGTCGTTGTAGCCGGTATAAAATCGTCTGCCTTCAAATGCAGACTCGGAAATTTTTTGTTCATCGGCGATGCCGCTCCTTACTTAAGTTTGATTCTCGGGTCGATTATTTTATACAGTATGTCAACTATGACGTTTGCAACTATGATAAGTGTCGCAAGGACAATTGTTGTTCCCATTATCATGGTGTAGTCGCGGTTGACTATGGCCGAAACAAATTCACGGCCGAGACCGGGTATTGCAAATATCTGTTCTACTATAAACGAACCCGTCATAAGGCTTGCGAGCATTGGTCCGACGTATGTTATTACGGGGAGTATTGCGTTTCTGAGAGCATGCTTGAAGAGTATTTTGAAGTTTGAAAGGCCTTTGGCTTTTGCCGTTCTTATATAATCCTGCCCCATAACGTCCAAAAGACTTGAGCGCATAAGCCGCGTTATATATGCCGTCGGGTAAACCGACAGCGCCGTCACCGGCATTATATATGATGACAGCGTGTTAAGACCTACCGTTGGCAGTAGATTCAGCTTGCTGCCGAATGTATACAGTAAAATTACGCTGATTATAAAGCTCGGTATTGCGATACCGCACGTCGCGAGCACTATAATAAAGTTATCGGCAAATTTACCTCGGTTGTATGCCGAAAGACATCCGAGCGGTATGCCTACAAGAAGAGAGACGAGAACAGCTATTCCGGCGAGCTTTGCCGATACGGGGAATTTAGAAAAAATAATGTCCGATACGGTTCTTCCTCTTTGACGTAAGCTTACGCCCATATCGCCCTTAATAAAATCGGTAATATAGGTTATATATTGCTCAAATAAAGGTTTGTCCAATCCGTATTTTGCCGCGAGAGCTTCCTGTGCAGCCTTGCTTATGGATTTTTCCGCAACGAACGGACCGCCGGGAACAAGGTTCATAAGGAAAAACGTCAGCGTGGCAACAATGAAAATGCTGAGCAAGCCCATTGCTATGCGCTTGATGATGTACTTGGTCAAATGATAGACCCCCTGTTAATTTGTGTATTTTTTTCAAAAGACATAGAAGTCTTTTTATATTATTGTCTCAAATAACCAATTATTGCTAAATCGCAGGTATTCTTGACGACATTATTTGTACATTTTAGCACAATGGCTCACTAAAATCAAGATTTTTGCCTTGTATTTATTTAACTATTCCGCAAAGCAAAGCATTTTTTCGTGATATGTACCGATATAAGACATTTTGCCCACTAAATAACGATTTAAAAATATTTGTAATTTTTTCTTGACAAAGAAAGAACGGCGTGATACCATTGTGGCAACATCTAAAAAACCTGTGATTAAGAAGAGTAGCTTTACTTAAAGCTTGCAGAGAGCGGTTGTCGGTGGAAATACCGCAGGGGAGAGTACAGCGAATGGACTTATGAGGGCGGCACGAAAGCGTTTGTGAGTAGCGGCCGACGGGTTCCGTACCCGTTATCAGAGCGGCTTATATGTAAGTATAAGAAACGAGCGGTCGGTTTTTCCGGCAATTTGGGTGGTACCGCAGGATTCAAAGTCTTGTCCCATATATGGGATAAGGCTTTTTTTATTTGCTTATTAAGGAGAAAAGAATGCAATATTATTTAAGACGATGGCGATGGCGATTTTTAAAATATAACATTGTACACTGATTTATTTTAAAAATTAAGGAGTCATCATCATGAAAAAAGTAAAAATAACGGTAGCGGTAATTTTAGCGGCAATAACAATATTCTTCGTAGGCTGTACGGCGAAAAAAAACAAGGTTCCGGTAATAGGCATCAGTCAGTACGGTGAGCACGCCTCGCTTGATAATTGCCGCGAGGGATTCCTTCTCGGTCTTAAGGAGGCCGGACTCACAGAGGGTGAGGATTACACAATAGATTATCAGAATGCTTCGTTTGACAATGCCACCGCAACACAGATTGCCAATAACTTCTCTTCCAAAAACGTCGCGCTTATGTGCGCCATAGCAACCCCCTCGGCAACAGCTTGCTACGCTGCGGCAGAGGATAAGAACATTCCGGTTGTATTCAACGCCATAACAGACCCCGGTGAAGCAGGTCTTACAACAGGCAACATCACGGGCGTTTCGGATAAGCTTCCCGTTGACCCGCAGCTTGAGCTTATCAGAAAACTCCAGCCTGATGCAAAAACAATCGGTATCATCTACACAACAAGCGAACCGAATTCGGTATCAGCAATCGCCGAGTATAAAGAAAAAGCAGGCAACTACGGATTTACTATCGAAGCCATAGGTGTTGCCGATCAGGCGTCCGTTACACAGGCTGCCGATACTCTTATAAACAAGAAGGTTGATTGCATCACAAACCTTACCGACAATAATGTTGTAGGCGTCCTTCCGTCAATACTTGAAAAAACCAATGCCGCAGGTATTCCCGTATACGGCAGCGAAATTGAGCAGGTTAAAAAAGGCTGTGTGGCGTCTGCCGGTATCGATTATGTGGAGCTCGGCAAAATGGCAGGTAAGCTTGCCGCTCAAATTTTAAAGGGAGAAGCTAAGGCTTCCGACCTTCCGTACGAAACAGTGACCGAGTACAGCACATATATAAATTCCGACGCAGCAAGCGCTATGGGAATTACCGTTCCGTCGGATGTAGCCGCAAAGGCAATAGAATGTAAATAAGGTAGTGTAAAAAAATGCTGGATCTTATTATAAGCATGTTAACTCAAGGCTTTATATACGCTCTTCTCTCCTTCGGCGTATATATTACATATAAAATATTGGATTTATATCCAGAAATACTAGAAGAAAAGGATATTTTGTGAGGGAGGAAAAGACAGGACGCGTTGCAATAAACCGTAACGGCTGTTTTACTTGTAAAGGGCGTAAATCCGTATCTCGCTCTTTTAATATCTTTTCTTGTCGGAGCTCTTGCCGGATTCGTCACGGGATTTATCCACGTCCGTTTGAAGGTACGCGACCTGCTTTCGGGTATTATAACAATGACGGCTTTATTTTCAATAAATCTGCAGATAGCCGGTTCAAATCTTTCAATCGCGCGTGAAAAAGATACTATATTTACATCTCCCGCTACAATGTCGGTTTTCGGGTCGATGTCGCTTATTTTAAGAAAACTTATCGTTTCCGCAATTCTGATGATAGTCTGCAAGGTGCTTCTTGACCTTTACTTTAAGACAAAAAACGGCTTTTTGCTTCGCGCGGTAGGCGATAACAGCGTACTTGTAACCTCTCTCTCAAAGGACAAGGGCACAATAAAAATAATCGGACTTGTAATATCGAACGCTCTTGTGGCTCTTTCGGGTGCCGTTGCCTGTCAGGAGCAGCGCTCGTTTTCCGCGACGATGGGAACCGGTCAGATAGTGTTCGGCCTCGCAGCGGTGATTATAGGAACAACGCTTTTCAGGCGCGTAAGCTTTATAAAGGGCACCACCGCCGTAATATTCGGCAGCGTAATTTACAAAGCTTGCATACAAATTGCAATAAGCCTCGGCTTGCCTGCGAATCTTTTGAAGCTTATAACGGCTGTTTTGTTCCTGGCAATACTTGTTCTCGGCAATCTTCAGAAAGGCTCGGTGAAGAAAAATGTTGGAGCTTAAGCATATTTCAAAAATATATAATCCCGGGCTCGTTACGGAGATGTGCCTTTTCGACGATTTTAATTTTACCGTAAATGACGGGGAATTCGTCTCCGTAATAGGCTCAAACGGCAGCGGAAAAACCTCCATGCTAAATATAATATGCGGAAGTATACCCGTAAACGCAGGCGAAGTTCTTATAAACGGCAAGTGCGTGAATAAGAAGAAAGATTTTGAACGCTATGCCTATATCGGCAGAGTGTACCAAAATCCCTCAATGGGCAATTGCCCGAATATGACGATACTCGAAAATATGTCGCTTGCCGACAATAAAGGTAAGCCCTTCGGTTTGTCATTTGCGCTCAATAAAAAACGATATGATTTTTACCGCGAACAGCTTTCGTCGCTCGGTCTCGGACTTGAGGATAAATTGCACGTGAAAATGGGCTCGCTGTCGGGCGGTCAACGTCAGGCGGTTTCACTTGTTATGGCAACGCTGACACCGATAGATTTCCTTATCCTTGATGAGCACACCGCCGCACTTGACCCCAAGACCGCGGAAATAATTATGGAGCTTACCGATAAAGTAGTTAAGCAGAAAAAACTTACGGCTGTTATGGTAACGCATAATCTGCGCTATGCCGTGGAGTACGGCACGCGCCTTGTTATGATGGACAGGGGCAATATTATACTTGATAAGGCGGGCGAGGATAAAAAGAATACGTCGATAGACGATATTCTCGCAATATTTAATAAGATAAGCATTGAATGCGGAAATTAACATTTTTTATATAAATACGTATATCAAAGCAGCTTTGAATTTTAAAACCGGCTTCTCAATTAAAAAAATATAAAAATGACCGAAAGCAGAGATTATTTTCCGCTTTCGGTCAAAATTTTGGTCGGAGTGAAGGGACTCGAACCCCCGACATCCTGCTCCCAAACTTATTGGGAATACTTTTTCCGCTCGTTTATAGCGGTTTTCGGCGCTTTTTAATTTGTTTCACTTACTCTTTGACGCTCTTATCTCCGCTGTTTCCGGGTGTTCCAGCGCCGTCTGTGGTAATCTATGTGGTCAAAAACGCTTCCCGCCCGGTTTCCGGTGAAGATTCACCGATGCCGGACGGGAAGCGTTTCTCGTTGCTGTTGGCTGCATTGTAACTCTGGACAGGCGGTTATGCAAGTGGTTTCTGCGGGGGTGGCGGCTCAAAGGTTGAGCCGCTATAGACAAAGAATAGGCGGGAAGATAGGCAGAGGTACTTTTCTTGTTCCCTGAGTATAAATCCCTTAATACAGGCATAATAGTAAGGGATTTATGGCACAGTCTATTGACTATTCCCTTATTTCATATTACTATTTAAGGGAAAACGAATGGAGGTGAGGGAATGAGAACCTTCAATTACTCTGCAATTAAGGAACAGAAGTGGGACTCGGATGTTCTTGGCCTGATTGCAGCCATATACAAGGAAGCTGGAAAGCAGGAACTGTATTTGAAGCAGCGCCCGGAGGAACTCGAAAAGCTCGTGGAGATTGCCAAGATACAGAGCACCGAGGCATCGAATGCTATCGAGGGCATCGTCACCACGAGTACCCGAATCCGGCAGCTCGTCGAGGAGAAAACCACGCCGAGGAACCGAGATGAGCAGGAGATCGCTGGATACCGCGATGTGCTGAGTATCATTCATGAGAGCTTTGACGCGATACCAATTACGCAGAACTATATCCTGCAGCTTCACAAAATCCTGTACAGCCACATGAATAACCCGCTTGCGGGCCGCACAAAAAGCGTGCAGAATTATATCACTGCCACCTATCCGGACGGTCATGTGGAAACACTGTTTACACCGTTTGCCCCTTATGAAACGCCGGAAGCGCTGGACAGAATCTGCGAGGAATACAACCGTGTGATTGGAAATATGGAACTGGAGCCGTTGATTGCGATTCCGGTTTTTGTCCATGACTTCCTGTGCATTCATCCGTTTAATGACGGCAACGGAAGAATGAGCCGATTGCTCACGACGTTGCTTTTGTACCGAAACGGTTTTTATGTTGGAAAGTACATCTCCCTTGAAGCTAAAATCGCCAAAAACAAGGATCTGTACTACGATGCACTTGCACAGGCGCAAACCGGCTGGCACGAAGGAATTGAGGATGTAGTGCCCTTCATCAAGTATCTGCTTGGGACGATTCTTGCGGCCTATAAGGACTTCGAGGATCGCGTGGCGCTTGTGGAAACAAAACTGCCCGCACTGGAAATGGTGCGCAGAGCAAGCAAGAATAGAATCGGGCGGTTCAATAAGCAGGACATCCGGGAGCTTTGCCCGACGCTCAGCGACAGTTCCATTGAGGGTGCCTTGCGGAAGTTAGTCGCAGTTGGTGAACTGAAAAAAGAAGGAAAAGGGAAAAATACCTGTTACTTCAGACTGAATTAAATTTCCGTCAAATTAGAGGGCCGCACCTGTTCATACGAGCAGGTGCGGCCCTTTTGTCCCTTTTGAGGAAGTCGCTGTGCCATTCAAAGTTTGAGACACAATGGATATGTTATAGTTTCTCCGGAGAGCAGCGATATTGGCCTTCCGATCCATCTTCTTTTCCAAAGCATCCTTCTCATCGGCCTTTTCATAGATTCGATCTTGAATAGAGTCGAAATCTTCTGCCTTATCCTCAACATCGGAAATCAATGACTGCGCATTATATTTCCAATCGCAGAGCAAATCGCGAAACTTTCCTGCAGCGCCGCCAATCATTTCGGGAGGAATGACCTTGCGAAGTTGCAAGAGGTTTTTATACGCCTCAGAATCTTCGCTCAAATCCCTGCCACAGAGACATTTTCCGAGATGAATCAGATAATCAACAGTATCAACAGTAACACCAGGAATATCTTTTCCCTCAAGATCAACCTTAGAAAGAAGTGCATCCACCTGAGGTAACATTTCGCCGGCGAAGAATCGAGCAGAACTACTAAACAATTTAACAACATCGGCATAGTAATTCTCGCGATCTTCTTCCATATTGGAAATGTCTTTTTCCAATATAGAAAACTTTTTTTGATCTTCTTCAACTTGGCGATTATCGTTCAAATCTTTAGCCAGTTTGTCGCGCTCACGCTGAGAAGTTTCAAGAGCGTCCTCTTCATCCTTGATTAGGCGCTCATATTGGTCAATGGAATCATCTAACGCCTTAATTTCTGCCTGCAGACGGTCATACTCGTCGCCGGAACCCTTAATGCGTTCGCGGAGAGTCTTTAGTACAGTTTTTCCTTGACCATCTTTGATATGCTTCATCATTTCAATGAGGCCAGTAACACCGAGAATGGTATTGATGGACCCCTTCACTTCACTCTTAGCGGCCTTTGCATCGCCCCAACGCTCACCGTCGAAGAAGAAGTAACTGGACAAGCTACGGGGAAGCATATTTTCAATTGTCTCTTGGACGCACCCCTGCTTATACTTCTTTTCATCGGCACCGGCGTTTGCACCATTGTTATTGATAACTTTACCAGGAATACCATCCTGAATAATAATCATGGTCAGCTTGGACTCGCCGTCCTGGGCAATCGCTAAATTGCGGTCTCCAGAAGGCTTCAGTTTGAAATATGCAGTTCTGGTAAATTTCCACTGGGTATTCCCATCGCGGATCACAATTTCAACAGAAACAGTTTGCCGACTTTCTGGGGACATTGTTGCAATAATTTCATTGTTCAGAAGGACGATATCCTTCTTTTTTGTGTAGTTGGTAGTATTGAGTTCCTCAAATAGCCCCCAACGAAACGCCTGCGCAAGGGTTGTTTTTCCAAAAGCATTATCGCCCAAAACGACAGTTACATTTTTGGTGTTATTACAAGAAAAACGAATCTCGGTTTCGCCCTTGTAGCGCATAAAATTATGTAGTTTAATACTTTCAAATTTCATTCGACATCTGCCTCCTTTGAATCCGAAGCAGCATTATCGGCCTGTTTAACGATATAGTTCGTAATTCTCTTCACCATGTCCTTACTGTCATACTGTAGAGTGCGAACATTCTTCAATTCAAAATTTCTGATTGCCATAAACATATCCTGGTCATCGCGGTCTGGATCCTCAAAAGTCTTGGAAGTTTGTGGCAAAGAACGATACCATGACTGCATCATGCAGGAGATCTTGGCCAGTCGATTCTTCTTATCTACTTCTCTGCAGTATTCACTGTAATCTGAAAAGAGCGTCTCCAAAGCATGGACATATTCAGCTTTTTGCACAGTTTCCAATTCAACATAGAGCGAATAGTCCTTGGGATGCTTGACGATGTTGTTGACTGTTTCCAGATCCAGAACTACTTCCTTTTTGTTGAGATAGATAATAGGCATGTTCTCAAGCCGTAGCAAGCTGTCAAGAATATAGAACGGCAGAACACCCAGTCTCATGCCATAAGGAGCGCGAGTCAGTCTGGTAATAATGATGTCAAAGGACTTTTTTTGATTTACGCAACTGGCAAAGAACTGCTCCAATTCCGCCCGAACTCTCCGCATGTTTTCGTCACTTTGGGTATGAATCATGACTGCACGGAAAATCGTGGATTCCGCGCTCGTACCATTATCATACTTGGAAACATCCTTTCCATTCAGCAACTCATCAAGAATTGTATTTCTTGCTTTTGCAACTTGAGCAGTTACTTCATGGCGGTTGATCAGTTCATGGTTGATTCTGGGAGTAAAATGATAGGCTGTGTCACAAATATCACTGACAAGACGATTCAATCCCTTAGGGCCAATAGCGATTGGCCCATCCATACTGTAGATGTTTTGAAGAGGATAGTAGGTATTCTTTACCCATTCGTTCAGAGCTATAATGGTTTCCTCTGCGAGTTTTTCAAGTTCTTTTTTGATGACCAAATTGTCTTCAATAAAAGTGCTATTATTGTGGAGGCTGCTGACGGCCAGATAATACTTAGCTATTTCGTCACAGGTAACCGAGACGTTTGGTAGACAGGTGATAAGGCAAGGATCAGAAATCTCTTTAGTATGTGCCTCGACTGCGGCACGATCAATCTCCTCAGAAGGCATCATCATCACTATAACGCCATCAGGGCGATTTGGCCAGGTTAGATAAGACAAATCCTTCAAATTCATGTACTGTGCATAGGTCATATATGCAAAGTTGAAGTAGCGGGTCATACAGAAGGTTTGGTTATGCTTCTTAGGGAGAATGTACCTTTCTTTTACGACATTAGCCAGGACGCTGCAGGGATCCGCTTTAGAAAAGCGTTTTTTCATGCAGTCAGCAATAGCCTGTTCAATATCCACACCAACATTATTTTTAAATTCATATGCGCCAGTACGGGCTTTGAATTCAATCAGTTTTCTGTCACTCAGATGTGCCAGAGCAATCTGAATATCGGCTTTGTTCAGGCCTGTTGCAAGCGTAATAAACTTTTCAGATGCTGTGATTTCATCGGCATTATTGATCATTCGGATAACCGCAATGCTCTTGATAACAGCCGCTTCCACAGCAGTTTTAATCTGAGAGAGTGCATAGTCAGCCTTCAGCCATTCATGGTGAATACCTACCTGAACCTCCTCCTTAAATAGAGGAACAAAGTAGTCATAAACGCTATCAACACCGACAAATTTATCGTTTTTACTCTTTTCAACATGCCGGGCAAGGCCGTTAGCGTCCTTACTTGCGATATAGGTGAAGATTGTGCGTTCATTTTGGGCAATCTTCTCGCTTAGGTTCAGTAGCAACATTGCAGCAACAGGAGTCAAGGGAAAACATCCCTTACCCACAATTTCATTGTAGTCTCCCGGAGTAAACAATGAACTAAAAGCTTTCAGTGCATAGGACTTTTCAATGAGATCTGCGTAAAGCTGGTTTCCCTTGGCCCAGCTATCGAATGCAGGAGTCTTTGAAATGGCATCAGAAATTAACTCGTAGTTATTTTGAGCGGAAACAACAAAATATACCTCTTTCAGGCGTCCTTCCACGCCCTTGAAAGAATTCAAAATCTCAGCAGACAGAGCAGCACCATAGGTTTTAATGCTCTTATGTGCGACACAAGTGAGATGCAGTTGCTCATCTTTAGAGGCGTTACACAGCTCACACATATCCTGCAGGATCTTCATATCATCAGCAAAGCCTTCGACCGCATGCCCCTCAATATACTTGCTAAATTCATCAAAAATGATATAGATGCCTGCATAACCATGCTTTTCACGCAGGATTCGGTTTACAGATTGATAGACGGAAATAACTTCATTGTCGATTAGAGGATTGAACATGCCGCCAGAAGTCAATTCCGGATAAACAGCACGGAAAAATTCCAGTGCCTTTTCATCGTAAGACTCCAGTTTCTTGATAAAAGAATCGATTGTTTCTTTATTCAGTTTCCTCTGGAACAATTTATATGTATCTGGAAAGTTCTGCTGCCAGTTCAGGAGCATCTTGACTGACTCGGTGTAGTAATTATCAGGAATCACGTCATCTAAGCCATCACGAACCAGCGCAGAGGTCAAGCCACGCATGAAAGCCTGGTTCAGAGAGTTGTTGCCGCTGGCGTTGATAAGAACGGGTAAGAACTGTCCCTGATTTTCCATAACATCACTGATGTGGGAAGCAGCATCAGGATTAACTGCGGAGATGCGCTGAACCAACTTTTTGATTGCAGACATTTGGCAGGTCTGAGACAAAATGGACAGTAAAACCAGCAGCAGATGGCTTTTTCCCTTGCCGTAGGGGCCAATTAAAACCGTAGCTCGATTACCGCTGAAGCTACGAACTTCGTTAATATATGAATCAAGAATGTTGACAGAGGATCGTGTGGGAATGTATCCGTCAATCTTATCTTGGACATACAGATCAAGAGTAAGGTTCACAGATTTCTCAAAGCGATTATCAATTTTGATGAGTTCGAGTAATTTCATGCGTTATGGCTTCTTTCATAGTGTTCTTCAAGGATTGCATAAGTCGTAGGCATGTATGCAGGGTAAATGACATCCAAACCAGCCGTGCGATTTACGCGGATGTACCCTTTATTTTGGAGCTGGTCAAGATATTCGTTAATGGATACTCGGTTAAGGTAAAAGACCTTGCCTGGCATATTATTTCCGGAAACAATGTCGTCAATAGACAGGACATTTTCTTCGCGAATTTTATCGGCGATTACATATAGGATCAGGGAGGGGTCAATCAAGTCCCTGGCAGGATGTTTCTTCTCAAAGGTATTGGAATCCACCTTACTTAAAAATCCCAGCGCTGCAAAAGGACTGATTCTCTTTTCTTCCGGATCGGAGGGTACATCCCCATTTTCGGTGTACATTTGCAAAATTGCAGCGCAATCATCTGCAATAGAACGCTCTGGGGGCATTGTATCGCCAGTAATATTGATAATGTTTTCCGTCATCATATTGATGAGTTCTTCTCTCTTAAAAGAAGTCACATCAATATTGTTGAAGAAGATATTCCAGGAAGTCGCGAGTTTGAAATTCCTGGCGATGTTTGCATGAATCACCCAGAGAGAAAAAATGTCTTCAAAATAGGGATCATTCTGGAAAATAAGATTTCCATATTCCGTCAGAGTAACGCCATCACGCGGGTGTTCCTTAGTGAGTTCAGCAGTACGCATCCAGTAACGGATGGACTTTGCCATGTTCGTACCAACTCCAAGTGCGTCTGCGCCGCTGTTTTCGGAAAATACTCTGGGGTTTTCATGCACAGCGTTCAAGCCTTTTGTGAGCCATCCTTCTCGAAGAGTAAATGATTCATGACCCTTGAGTCTGTAATCTTTTTTGTCCATGCAGGTCTTCCTTTAACTTTTAACTTCGTTTTATCGTCATGACTTTCCGCATATAGCATCCACCATCGTAGTGCCCGATGCAGAGGCCGCAACGAACGCACTTATGATCGGCAATCTTATATGAGAGAAGTCCGGTATGATCGGTCTGTATATTGATTGCGCCATTGGAACAAGCACTTTCGCAGCCAAGGCAACCCATACACATTTGGTATTTAGTGATCTGACACTTCACTTTATCCTCAACGGCTTTGATGCTCTTGCAATGACCAGCCTTTTTATTGAGAATACTTACTTTCAATGTTTTGCTTCCAATTTTGCCTTGAAGTTTCAGAAGTAGGGTTCCATCCTTATCCAGGACATACACTTCGCCAAGTCGGGCGTTGCCAAGATCATAATTGATATAGCCGAAAGGCTTGAATAACTCGTAGAGTTCTTCTGTAATTGGCTTTTGCAGTTCAAAATTCAAGGTGTTTTCCTGCAGGGCACAGGGCTCAAAGGTAATTACAGAGCTTTTAGCGTACTCTAAGCCGTTACCACCCTGACGAGCCTTCCAGTTTCCGTCATCAACATAGACTTCCGGATCGGGTTTTCCTATTTTCTTCGCAAAATCAATAAGAAGATTTCGAAAACGCTCATACTGCTCCGGCATATATACCCGCGACATAAACCCAGACCAAGCGCTATTATTTGGACAGCACCAGCAGCCAACACGTGTGTATCCAAGACGATACGCTGTATTGAAATCAATACCCGTGGTCAAAAGATACAACCAAATATCAAAATCCAACCAATCAATGATTGGCGAGACGGTCTTTTGAATCGCAATTTTAGGGCTATCGGACTCTCTGTCATATTTGCTTCGAGAGACCGATTCACTTCTGCGGATGCCGAAGAATGTGAGGATTCGTTTCTTCCCACGGAATAAAGATGTGATTTTTCTCTGGATGGCACCAGTCTTAAAGATAGTGCAGCACCAGCGCATCACACGACTCGGAGGACCGAGCTGCTCGCAGAGTTCCTCAAAATTCTTGTCCTTGTTTCGAGAGGTCAAGACTGGGGTCTTAGGATAAGCTTTGCGGAACCGGGTAACATACGCTTCGGTTTCAGGAAATTCCAGCGTAGTGTCGCCATAAATATGCAGAATCTCTTCAGTGCAGAGGGCGCGCATAACAAGGCTTGAAACGACTGTGCTGTCTTTACCACCGCTAAATGAGACATACATCTCTGTAGTGTCGTAACTCTCGGCCATTTTGCGAATAAATCGGGTCGCCTCGTCGGTGATATTTTCGTAACGCTTTCTGTTAGCAAGCAAGAATTTCTCAATGACTGCCTCAAATGCGGTGTTTTGGTTTTGGACTTCGTACAACTTTAATTGCGCTCTAATATAGTCTGCGTCAACATCTTTTGTCTGACTGGCTGTAAAGGGAAGCTTCTCACCATCTGCGTAGTAATAGTTTCCTGCTGTATTCCAAACAGAAGAGTTTTTATATTTAAGCGGGCAGTCCAGTAAAATCTCTAACAGAAGCCTCTCCTGAGGAAATACGGGGCGAATGTCTGATCCAATCCGCTTTCCCTTAGAACCACAAATAGGGCAATGTTCATCAAAAGTAGGAATATTGCAAAACTTGCACCAATATATCGTGGAATTGACAATTTCTGTTCTCTCTCCACAGTGCGGACACTCAGATAATTCGGTTGTGATATTGCAGCTTTTGCATGTATATTTTATCATTTCGGCCTCACACAACTGTATAAAGAAAATATCGAGTAGACCCTTATATAGTAAGGTCACTCTTTGAAAATTGAAATATCTATACAGAATATATATTATCATGTCGAAGGGTAAACCGCAATATGTTATCGCACAAGATTTAACAAGTCAGTATGTAGGGTTTTCATAATAGATAAGGTCAATTATATACCCATGTATTCAAAGTTGGGGGTATAGCTCAGCTGGGAGAGCAAGTCACCAGTAAAGCAACCCGCAATCGCAACGCGGCATCTAAAAAGTTAATATCCCGGAAGTCCAGTAAAATCAAAGGGTTCCGGTTCCATGGGGGTATAGCTCAGCTGGGAGCCCGGTTGAAGCGGTAAACAACCCCCGCACTAATTGAATAAGAAATTACTCAGCGCACCCCTTACATGGGGGTATAGCTCAGCTGGGAGCCCGCACCACGAGTACCCCGCATCTTAAATAGCGGCTAAAACGCAATGTTC
>ENA-OOQP01000627-OOQP01000627.1-human-gut-metagenome-genome-assembly--contig:-NODE-627-length-15825-cov-2.011921_pt1 | contig 15825 bp, 16 predicted proteins | sample MGYA00241266_ERZ501171 | MGnify/ENA primary metagenome ERZ501171 (study PRJEB25962, sample SAMEA2042501) | human gut metagenome | biome: human gut; feature: human-associated habitat; material: faeces...
TAAATTTTTCTTTATTTTAATTATGTGTATTTAAATTTACTTTAATACATTTAATACTGAACTTATTAAATCCATGTTATCCATAAGGCTTTCTAACTTATCTGTTGTTCTTTCTTTATATTTTTCTTTCATGTCAGAATTAAACTTTTTAAAATCGATTGTTCCTCGGTTTAAATACTTAAAATAATATGAGTTTTGTTTTAAAAGTTCAAAAGATTTAGGATTTTGACGAAATAAAATTTGTGTTTGTAGTTCCATTTAATCCTCAAAGAATTTATTTAAAGGTCGTGGAGAAACTGGTCCTTTAGTTAGATTTTCCGCAATATTTGAAGTAGGATTTTTCTTCGTTAAATCAGAGACAAAATCAATAGCTTTTTGGGCAGTGTTAATATGACTTTTAATAGAATCCACATTAACATTTTTAACCATATTAGTTATTTTAGAAATACTATCTTCTACTCCGCTTCTGTCCCTTAAAATATATTTGTTCCAGATAGATTCATCAGTACCATATAAATCATATAATTCATAAAATTTTTGCCATGTCATTTCACCATTTTGGACATACTTTATAAGTTCTGGCTTTGTTCTTACAAAATTTTTAAATTCTTCTTGTTTCATATAAATCACCAGTATAATTTTATGTTTTTTATTAAGATAAATGAACTATTTATAATTATTTTAAGAAATAAAACATATAGAGGTTTTAAAATGATAAAAATTGATGACAAAAAGATAATTGTTTCTTTTTTTGATGAGTTAAAAAAAGTTTTAGAAGAATATAACACATATAATTATTTTTTTTTAATGAATGAAATTAGTATTACAGAAGATATATTTATTGAAGACTTTAAAAGCAACATTACAATTGATGGAATATATCAAAATATTGAAGCAAATGTAACTATTGGAAATAACCAAATAACTGTGGGTGCTAAAACAAAAAAACTTACCCTTAAAAATATGACAATTAAATGTAGTAATCAAAGTGGATTTATATATGCTCCAGCAGAAGAATATTATGAAGATGTGTTAGTAACTTTTGATAATGTAATTTTTAATGAGACAAGCATGGCAACTTTAGAATATAGTGATTTTAAAATTCTTAATTCTATTATATCAATTGAAGAAACTGATAGTGTTGTTGCTGCGGTAGTTCTAAAGCTAATCCTGTTTATATCGTAGAACATGGCACTAATTAAAGTAATGCATGATGCAAAGTTTTCCCTTACTACTGGTAATGGTTTTGCACTAACTCCAACGAATGGTTGTAAAGATGTTTTAATTGATGATGGTGGTATTTCCTTAAAGAAAACTATTACTATATCAAAAGAAAAAGGTATTTTACTATACCTTGATAATAAATATTTAGAAATAAATGAAGATTATAAAACTAAAATTATTTGGAAATTAGATGCAAATTAAAAGAGCAAAAGCTTTTTAATTTTGGTTTATATTCCAATATTGTACTCCACAACCATAGTTAATTACAGTATGCCATCTATTTATTGGGCTTAATGTTTTAACTATATTACTTTCATTTTCTCTTCCATCACTAAGGGTTGCAAGAACAATATTTATAAGTATGAAAAAATCATTTACTTTTTTTTACACTAAAAGTTATTATTGTTTTATTTTGAGCATCAACACTTGCTAAGTTAATTGTTAAAGTGTTTGTTCCATCATTATATTCATATTCGCCACTTGTTGCTTCAACATCATTTATTTTAACACTATCAGTAACAAATGAAATGTATGTTGTATCTAAAACATCTGTTAATGTTACATTTTCATAATTAACATCAGTAGCATTATCTAATGTAATAGTATATTTTAAATTACCATCCTTCCAATATGTTTTGTCCGCTTCAAGAGTTAATGTTAAACCATCAACTAATTTTACGACAGATGTATTTGATGTAAGTGATATTGGAACACTATCATATTTCCTGTTCCATTTACTGTATTAGTTAATTCATTCATAAGTTATCCTCCCTAGGATAATATATGCAAATGTAAAAAAATATGATAAAAGCTTGATACTTTTATCATATTATAATTTTATCTCTTTACTTTTTCTATTACCTGAAAGTAAACCATTGGCAAAGTAATTGTTGTATTTTTCTGTAAATAATGTACAATGATTTATTTCTTCTTCAATATGTTCATGTTTTATTAATTCTATTTTTTCATTATTTATATTTAATCCATGTTCTCCGTTATTCCACTCTTCCATATACATAAATTTATTTTTTTCAACATTATAAAATCTATGTCTATGTATGGTAGTTATAATTGTTCCATCACTGAAATACCAATTATCGTAACAAATATGTTTCTTATTCATTTGTCCATCACATTCAATAACTGTATCTGTATCTAACTCTAATGTTTCAGGATTTATACATATTACTTTATCTCCGACTTTTATATCTTTTAATTTCTTACGTCTTCTTCTCTTCTTTCCTTTTTCATCTATTTCTTCAACATCAATTAGAGTTTCTGGAGTAAGACACATTACACCCCACTTATAAGTGTAATATTTATTATCTTCAGTATAAGCCTTCCAAGGCTCACCCAAAAAAAATTCAAAATATCCTTCATCAACATTTTGTAATTGTTGTTTTATTTTATTAGTCCTTTTTATAATAAACGGATGATTAGAATAACAATCACACCCATAAGCATCTCCTTGATTTGCACAACCACTATAAGTACCATAATTTAGACTAACATCATATGAATCAGTATACAAAGCTAGAGCATTATACTTTACTCCATTTCTTGGGGTTACCAATAATAAATTGTCATTTATAGATTTCTCACAAGATATTGGATAATACATATTGTTTTTATTAGCTATGTAATCTGACTCCAAAAAAGTCAAAAAAGTCCCTTTGTAACTCCAATTATCTGAATAATTTGAATCTAACCATTCTTCCCAAGTCATACTGGGTTTTGCAGTAAATAACACATCATCTAGATAAAACTCTAGATATTTATCAAAATATGCATAACACTTCTCTGGCTTGTCCGAGATTAATTGAAGTTTTTTAGTTTCTTCATCAAATGATAATTCTCCACCATTTTCACATCTTGATAATTCCTTATTAAATTCGTAACCTTCTGTTGGCCATGAAGTACTTGTTGATGCTTCATATTCATTTGTATTTGAACCGGTCTCAAGCATAATTGATAAAGCATTGTTATATGATTTTGAAGCTTTTGGTGGATTGTTATTACTACTTAATTTTTCTTTGTAACTGCTATTTGTTATAAAAATTGTTATTGATATAACAAATATAATTGCTGATGTAATTATAAATATTTTCAACTTTTTCATATTTATCATCCTTATCTTACATTATTCATTTTAACATTTTAATTTTATATTGTCTACTATATTTAGATATTTTTCTATAAACAATCAATTTATTTTTGTCACTATATATAGAATAATATTTGTAGGTGGTATATATGATGAAAAAAATTTTTACAGGTATTACTGCAGAGGAAGTAAATAAACTATATAAAAGAATTTCTAAAAATGTAAAATATTATAGATTATATAATAATTCAATGTATGCTGATGAAGAAGGAAGAATAAGTCAAGAAAAATTAGCTGAATTATGTCATGTATCTAGAAGTTTAATTGCTAATATTGAAAGTGTTAAAGTAAAACAAACATTTTCTATTGCTGTGATTGCATCGATTAGTAAAGTTTTAAATGTTCCTTTTGAAAATTTCTTAAAAAAAACAAATAACTCTCAAATTCTTATTGATTTGAGAGTTTATTATTATATTTTAAAGTCATCTATAAATGCATCAAATGATAATTGTTCTTCTTTTTTAGTTGATTTTATTTCTTCAACTTCTTTTGTTTCTTCAGTTGTTGTTTTAGTTAAATCAACTAATTCTTTTTTCAAGGCAAATAAATCATAATTAAATTTAACTTGGCTTCCAGTTGATGCAATATCCATGATTGGAATATCACTATTTTTAAGTTCATGAATATCTGTATCTATTTTATAAAGGTTAACATCTTTTGTTTCAGTTAGATAAGCAAATAAGATTTTATAATCTTTTGTTTTAGCTTTTTTAAATAACATATTACCTTTTTTAGCCCTAGATATTGGAGTTATATCTGATAACTTTAATCTTTTAATAGTTTTGTAATTTGTATAAATATTTAAGTATTCTTCTTTGTTAATTGGACTTGCATAAATACAATAGTCATCTTTTAAATTTATACCTTTTACCCCACTTGCTTTAGAACCTACGACTGGGATTTCATTTGTATTAAATCTTAGGGCTAGACCATTATTTGTTACAAATAATACTTCTTCTTTAGAAATATCAGCATTGATTAATTCATCATTATCTTTTAATTTAATTGCTGTCATTGGTTTTGAATATCTTGTTACTTCAAAGTCCTTAAGGGCTACCTGTTTTGTTAAACCATTCTTAGTAAATAAAGTTACATTTTTGTTTTTATCTTTAAGTACTAAACTAGCAATTATTTTTTCTTGTTCTTTAATCATAATGGTATTACTTATATGTTTTCCTAAATCTTTCCATTTTGTTTCAGGAATTATATGAATTGGAACATATAAATAATTTCCTAAATTGGTAAATAACAATAATGAGTCTTTAGTTGATGCTAAGAATCTACCTGTTACAAAGTCTCCAGGTTTTAGAGTTGTTTCTTCATCAGATGTTTTGAAACTCTTTTGACTTACTCTTTTTACATAACCATCATTTGTTACTACCACGATGACTTTTTCATCTGGTATCATTTCTTTAGCATCTACTTTTATATCAACAATTTCATCTCTGATCTCAGTTTTACGAGGAACAGCATAATTTTTCTTAATTTCCCTTAATTCTGATTTCATAACATTTTTTAGTTCTGTTTCATTATTTAATATTTTATTGCATTCCTCGATTAAATTTTTTAGTTTTTCACATTCTTCTTCTAGAACTACAATATCCGTATTTGTTAATCTATAAAGTTGTAATGTTACAATTGCTTCAGCTTGTTCTTCAGTAAATTTATATTTATTAACTAAATTAACTTTGGCATCACTTTTATTTTTACTAGCACGGATTAATGCTATTACTTCATCAAGGATTGATATAGCTTTTATTAAACCTGTTGCAATATTATAATTTTTGGTGTAATACGCTAAGTCAAATTCAGTTCTTTTAGTTATAACTTCGCGTTTGTGGGCTATGTAAGCATCTAATATTTCTAAAATTCCTAAAGTTTTTGGGGTTCTATTTACAATTGCTACACAGTTATAGTTATAAGATATTTGTAAATCAGTATTTTTAAGTAAATATTTCATGATAACATCTTTATTAGCATTAGCTTTTAAATCTATAGCAATTCTTATACCTGTTCTGTCTGTTTCATCACGGACCTCAGATATTCCTTCAACCTTTTTATCTATTCTAAGGCCTTCAATTTTAGCAACGCAAGCTTGCTTATTAACCTCGAAAGGTATTTCCGTAATGATTATTTGTTCTTTACCTTTTTCTTTAACAAATTCATATTTAGCTTGAACAATTATTCTGCCTCGACCTGTTTTAAAAGCATCAATTATTCCTTGTTTTCCGAATGCTATACCACCGGTTGGAAAATCTGGACCTTTTACTATTTCTAAAATTGTATCTAAATAACAATTTGGTGAGTCAATTCTTTTAATTGTGGCATCAATTATTTCTCCGAGATTATGAGGAGGAATGTTTGTTGCGTATCCAGCTGAAATACCACTCGTTCCATTTACAAGCAAATTAGGAAATTTGGCAGGTAATACAGTTGGTTCTAGAAATCTATCATCAAAATTTGGAGCCCATGAAACTGTTGATTTATCTAAATCTTTTAAAAGTTCACCACTTATTTTGGCTAATCTTGCTTCAGTATAACGGTATGCTGCAGGTCCATCACCATCCATTGAGCCATTATTTCCATGGATATCTACGAGAATATGATTTTGTTTCCACCATTGTGACATACGCACCATTGCATCATAAACTGATGAGTCACCGTGAGGATGGAATTTTCCTAGAACATCACCAACAGTGGCAGCACATTTTATATAGCCTTTTTCTGCAGTATTTCCTGCTTTATACATAGCGTATAAAATTCTTCTTTGAACTGGTTTTAAGCCATCTCTGACATCTGGAATAGCTCTATCTTGAATAATTTCTTTGGCATAAGCTGCAAATCGTAAAGACATTATTTCTTCTAAGCTATAATCTTCAATTTTTTTTACTATATCCATTTAAACCTCCTTATTCTGCCCTATAACTATCTTCGAGTGTAAACTCAACATTTTCATTTATCCATTCCTTACGAGGTTCTACCTTATCTCCCATTAAGACTTGGACACGTTTTTCTGCTAGAGCTGCATCAGTAATTCTTACTCTAATTAAGCTTCTTGTTTCAGGGTCCATTGTTGTTTCCCAAAGTTGGTCAGGGTTCATTTCCCCTAAACCTTTATATCTTTGAATACTATATTTTCCGGTATTGTTTAATTTTATTTCATTTAGTTCATCATCACTATACGCATAAAATTTCTTCTTACCATAATCCAATTTATAAAGTGGTGGCATGGCAATATAAAGTTTACCATTTTCTATTAAACCACGCATGTATCTATAAAAGAATGTAAGTAAAAGTATTTGAATATGGGCTCCATCAACATCGGCATCGGTCATAATTATTACTTTATCATAATTAGATTCAGAGGCATCAAATTCTTGACCAATACCTGCTCCGATTGTATGAATTAATGTATTTATTTCTTCATTTTTAATAAGTTCATCTAAAGATGCTTTTTCACTATTTATAACTTTACCACGAAGAGGTAATATTGCTTGGAACTTTCTATCTCTTCCCCCTTTAGCAGAACCACCGGCAGAATCTCCTTCGACAATAAATAACTCATTTATTTTAGGATTTTTACTTTGAGCTGGTGCAAGTTTCATTGATAAATTCTTTTCAATTTTACTTTTATTTTTACCATTTCTAGCATCTTCTCTAGCTTTTCTAGCAGCTTCTCGTGCCACTTTACTTTTCATTGCTTTTTCTAGAATAGTTGATGCTACTTCTTTATTTTCTTCTAGAAAGAATTTTAAAGATTCATAAGTTATACTTTCTGTTACACTTCTTGCTTCTGGTGTGCCTAATTTTCCTTTAGTTTGTCCTTCGAATTGTAATAATTCTTCCGGTATTTTTAAGCTTATAACTGCTGATAGGCCTTCACGAACATCTGAACCATCAAGGGTACCATCTTTAGCTTTAAAGATATTATTGTTTTTAGCATAGTCATTAAATGCTTTAGTAATACCAGTTTTAAAACCAACTTCATGAGTTCCTCCATCAGAAGTTTTAACATTATTTACAAATGATAAAATATTTTCATTATATGTATCTGTATATTGCATTGCTACATCAACTTCAATTTTACTTTTTGTATTACCGAAATTAATTACTTTATGTAAAGTGTTTTTACCTTCATTCATGTATTCGATAAAACTAGTTAAACCATTTTCATAATGAAATTTTGCTTGGTGTCCATCTTCTTCATCGATAACCTCGATTGTAAGTCCACTTAGTAAAAAGGCTGACTCTTGCATTCTTTCACAAATTGTTGTATATGAAAAATTACAATTTTTAAATATTGTATCATCCGGCAAAAATTTAACAATTGTTCCGGTTTTATTACTTTTACCTACAGTATGAAGTGGAGTTTTTACATGTCCCCCATTTTCAAATTCAATTGATGAAATAAGGCCATCACGATAAATAACTACTTGCATTTCTTTTGATAAGGCATTAACTACACTAGCCCCTACACCATGAAGACCTCCGGAAACTTTATAACCAGCTTCAGTAAATTTACCACCGGCATGAAGTATTGTATAAATAACTTCTGGTGTACTTTTTCCTGATGCATGCATACCAATTGGAACTCCACGTCCATTGTCCGCTACTGTTATACTTTTATCTTTATTTATAATTACTTTAATATAATTACCATATCCATTTATTACTTCATCTATTGCATTATCAACAATTTCCCAGACTAAATGATGCATACCTCTTTTATCAGTTGATCCAATATACATCCCTGGTCTTTTTCGAACTGCTTCTAGACCTTCAAGAATTTTAATCGATGACTCATCATAATTTGCCATATTCCTTATCACTTCCTAGACCATTATAACAGGAAATCAACAAAAAAATCAACTTTAATCTCGATTTTACTTAATTTTAAGAAAAAAAAGTTTAGATTTTTTTCATTATCTAAACATTAAAATGTTATCCAGAATCTCTGAATATAATTATTTGTTATCTCATCATAAAATTCTTTTTCAAAAATTCCACCATTTGCTTCAATTACTTTTCTTGATGCAATGTTATCTTTTAAACAAGTAATTAAGACTTTATTTACTTTATATTCATTTTTTAATTTTTCAAGTGCTAATTTTAAAGCTTCGGTTGCATAACCTTTATTTCTTTCTTCAAGCTTTATATAATATGCAATATGACCTAATCTAGAAAAGTAATTGTCATTTAAAGTATGCCTTATATCAATTGTTCCTACAACTTTTCCTTTTTCATTTAATATAAACTGTACGGTTGCAGGAACATCCCTACTTGAAATATTAATACCTTTACTACGATTTTCTAATCTAATTAACATATCTTCATATTTTTCATTTTCACGATATGCATTACCCATTTCAGATATATCACCATTTCTTAAAGCGCTTTTTACTAAATCATAATATTGTTCTTTTAATTCTAAATTTGGAAATACTAATTTCATTACAACCTCGCTCATAAATTTTGATTATATTTTATATTTTATTTTTTAAAATGTCAAGTTATTTTCCAATAAAAAAGGGCTTTTCAGCCCTTAGTTCTTCATTGATTTAAATACTCTGTTCCACACCTTATCAGTTGAATAGTTTAAGATACCATTTTTATATACTTTTAATCCTTTTTTAAGAAGAATGTATATAAATAAAACCATTATAATTATTGATATAAATATTTCAAATACTGATATTTCTCCGATTATATATAATGTTGGTGTTAAGAATGCTGATAAGAATGGGATGTAGGATAATACATGTATTAAAGTTGAACCACTAAACATTGATGCAGTGATTGATAAATAATAACCTACTACTGAGATAAGCATTACTGGTGATTGTAATTGATTAAAGTCTTCAATATTTACTGTCATTGATGCAAGTATTCCAGATAATACAGAATAAGCAAAGAATGATAAAAGCATTAATATTAAAGTTGTTGGTATAAGAATTAATAATTTGTCAGTTAGAATTGATAAATCTATGTTTCCTGCAATGCTACTTATAAAACTTAATGGAGATGTTCCTGTTAATAATTTATTTATAAGTAAGCCAACGCCTGCAAAAACTATTAGTAGTAGCCCTTGAGTAATAACAAATATATTGCTTGCTAAAACTTTAGAAAATAAATGCATTTTAGGACTAACATTTGATATTATAATTTCCATACTTCTAGTTGTTTTTTCTTCACAGATTTCTCCCCCGACCATTTGAACTAGGAATACTACTAGCATAAAGAATGGTAATATTATAGTTGGAAATACACTAGTCATAACAATATTCATATTTTCATCAATACTAGCATTATCACTAAGGATTGTTCTTTCTACTTTAGCTGGTGCAGAAATATTTGCGAGTATTTCAGGATTTACATTAGATTTAATCATGCCTAAAGTAGATTTTGATGCATTAATGGCACTAGTTATTTCTTGATAAATACCATTATCTATTGTTTCATTACTAATTATTTCACTAGTTAGAAATTCTCTGTCATTTTCATTTAAAATAACTATTATTTCAGAATTTTCTAAATCTTTTGTTAATTCATCTTTTGTTTTTGATGTTTGTTCTATTTTTATTAAGTTATCTTCATCTAAAGCATCTAAAGTTGTTTCAAAAAAATTAAATGTATTAGAGTTATCTATAACATAAACTGTTAAGTTATCAGAAAAGTCTCCCCCGAAAAACTTAATTATAGAATTTATATTAATGATACCAATAACTGCTAGAGCTAAAATTATATTAGTTATTAAAAACCATTTTGAACCAATCTTTTTCTTTAAACTAACACGGGTTAAATACCAAAATTTCTTACTCATTTTTACCTCCGACATAATGAATAAATATTTCATTTAATGGAGCATCTGCTACAACATATTTAGAAATATTTGCATTTTTTATACAATCAAATACTTTTGGAGCAACATCAACATTTTCAATATGAACAACTATTTCATTGGCTTTTTTATCAATACTTGTTACACCTTTTATTTTAGAAATATCACTTACTTTGATGTTTTCTCCTTTTATTAAAACATTTTTCTTGGCATAATTTTCTTTTATTTCATCAAGGCTACCATTTAAAATAGCTTTACCATGTACTAAAATAATTAATTGTTCACAGAAGTCTTCAATATATTCCATTTGGTGTGATGAAAATATGATTGAGCATCCTTTTTGTTGTAATTCTTTGACAGCACTTTTTAATAAACCAACATTTATTGGATCAAGTCCAGTGAATGGTTCATCTAATATAAGTAGTTTTGGTTCATTTATAACTGCAGATATAAACTGAATTTTTTGTTGATTTCCTTTTGATAGTTCTTTTATCTTTTTAAATTTATAATCTGTTATTTCAAATTTTTCTAACCAATAATCTAATTTTTTATCAATGTCTTTTTCATCCATGCCTTTTAAAACGCCGTAATACTCAATCATTTCTTTGACAGTTAGTTTGGTAAGCAAGCTTCTTTCTTCAGTTACAAAACCTATTTTATCAGTTTCTTTGTAATCAATTTTCTTACCATTTAAAGTAATTTTACCTTTGTCTGGTTCAAGTAACCCCATTATCATTCTAAATGTGGTAGTTTTACCTGCACCATTTTCACCAAGTAGACCGAAGATTTCTCCGTCTTTAACAGTAAAAGATAAGTCATCTACCGCTACTAGGCTTCCATATGTTTTTCTAACATTTTCTAATTTTAACATATTTACCTCATTTCTTAACAACATTATATTACAAAATATCCTAGAAAAAAAGAAAATTTTAAAAAATCTAGAATTTTAGTGGTTCTAGATGCTATTAATAATAAGGATTATTTTAATGTGTTTGTTTAAAAGCCACACATTTGCATGTCGATATATGATATGTTTTGTCAAATTTATTTACAACTAATAATAAATATGTATAATAGCATATCGTTACCCATGAAGTGGTAGTGCCTACTTTCATTTTGGTTGATCTCTATACCTGGTTATTTTTAATCAGGGGGAGAAAGGGCAAGGTGGCAGTTATGAAAGAAGAGAAATACAATGAAACTCTTTTAGTAATTATAATCTTATTATTAGTTATTATTTTAAAATTAATATAGGAAAAAGACACTAACCGTACCGGTGTAGTGTCAAAACAAATTTGTAGGCATTACCCACTTTTGGGTAACCTTACATTGTTATTATACACAAAATTTATAGAAATATCAATACAATTCAATTTATATCTGTTTCTAGTTCATTCATTATTTCTAATGGTCCAATAAGTCTTAATTGATTTAGTTATTAATTATTACTATCTACAAATTTACGTCTAGTGGTCGTTATACTTCTAGGTATTCATGTTTTTTCCTTTATTAGGTTGAATCGTTTTTTGTAAAAAAATAGAGTGTTAAAATTATTAATGACGCAATAATATTTTAAATTAAAGGATGAATTCGTTATATTGTTCGTTAACATAATTTCTGTATTGATTAAAAAGTTCTTTATTATACCTTGAAAATTGATATACATAATCGGCAATCTCTAAAAAGAAATCAATTTCATCAACTGTTTGTAAACTTTCTATGTTTTCAAAATGAAATTGACAAACACTAAATATAGATTTTGTTGTAGTTTCTGAACAATTTTTACAAACCTTTAATAACATTTCAAAAAAAACTTTAAACAATTTTAAAAGATGTTGATTTTTATTTAGATATTCTTCGCCTATATGAGAGTTAATTTCTATATTATTTAAAATATCGTTATAATCCAATTTAATACTAGGATCAAATTCTTCAATAGTCATTGTTATATTGTCATTTAATTTGTAAGTGGAAAAATTATTTGGTAAAGTAAATAAACAATAATTAGTCTTATAAAAATTTTCCTCATAGATTGTAAATTGTTTTTCATAATCTTTATCATCAGTAAAACTTAACTTTAATGATTTAAAACTGTCTTTACAATTTTTGTTCATTTGCCAAAGCAAATCTTTGTAACGCAAATCATTTCCTATCATTTGTTTTACTTTTGCATAGCTAAGTTTTTTACCATAGTAAACTTGCTTTATTAATTGTGATGGATAAATATCTAACAATTTTCCGTCAAATGTTCTTGCTTCGCCTTCTAAAAAAGACATTCTCAACCAATTTTCTTTATAAGATGTCAATTTTTTGATGTTTTCTAATCCAAAGTTTTCTACCTCATAATAAATTGGCTCGTCCATTCCAAAGTCGAATTGTACATATTTTGCCATTTTCATCATCTCCATATATTTAATAGTTTTTGTAACTTAATTGTAACATGAAATAAATTTAAAAGTTCGTCATGAATAATTTTATAAGTTTCTAGTTCATCATTATTGCTAATGGTCGAATAAGTCTTGCTACTTCAATTTCACATTTTACTGCATACATTTCTTTCTTGCTCATTTTAATCTACTCCATCTATGCAATTTTCATATATCCATTTTTTGATGTCAGTATAATCATTTGTTTCATAAAACTTTATTAATTCTGTAAAATATTTTCCAATCTTTTCAACAGGAACTGCTATAATACCCATGCCATTTCTAATCATTTCTTTATTAGCTACTAAATTTGCCACTCTTTTATTTCCATCTAAAAACATTTGACTTCTTTGTATCCACAAAAATAATGTTATACATCTATCTAATGCATTATCTATATTCAAAATATCATTTAGTTCATTATCATAATTGCATTCGCTAGGTAATTTTGGTCTATAAGAGGTTCCTGTTATACCAACGCCTTTATCTCTAAATTCACCAAGTGGTTCAATGCCTTGTCCTTTGCAAATTTCAAAATGAATTTTCTTTATATAATTAATTGTGAGATCTTCATCTATGGTATTAAGAACAAATTCCCAAGCATCTTTTAATCCTTTTAATTTAAGCATATCATTAATAGAAATATTACCAGTGTTTACATTATTTACAAATGCTACAGTATCTGCAAAAGTAATAGCAATACCTTCTAAATTTGCACTTTTATATAAATTGTCTATTAATTTTCGTTTAGCAAAAAAAATATTATCTTCTTTTGTCATATTATATTTATTTTTCATGGCAATCACCTACATATTAAAAGTATAACATAAAATTTTTCCAAAAAAAAGAGGTTTCCCTCTTTTAATAGAATGCTCCACCCCAGATTATAGCAAGTAAGATAAATAGTATTAAAACTATAAATGCATAGCTAGCTGTAAAATTGTTTCCTCCGGTATTGTCGCAATCTTTTTTACAACAACTCATTTTAACCTCCTTATATATATTTTAAAAATTTAGATAAAGGCCCCTACTATGATAATTAAAAGAATAAATAGTACTAAAATTATAGCAGCTCCAAGGCCATTTCCACAGTTATTCATAAAACTTTCCTCCTTTATTTTGTCTTTTCACTAGTATTCTATGGTTTATTTTTATATTTGTGAGGGCAAAAAATACCTAAAAACATTGTAAAATAGGAAAATTATTGTTATAATACCTACATAAGGAGAGATAGAAAATGAAAAAAAAGATTTTTGCACTATGTGCGATAATGCTACTAGCAAGTGGCTGTGGTAAAGTACCAAAACTAGAAAATGGAAAGGAAGCAATTGTAACTTTCAAAGATGGGGAAAAAATAAGTGTTGATGATTTCTATGAATTGATTAAAAATGAATATGGTTTAAATTCATTAATTTCAATGGTAGATAAATACATTTGTGAAACTGAATTTGAAGATTACAAAGATACTGCAAGTAAGAATGCTGATGCATTAATTAATAGTTTAAAAGAACAATATGGTAGTGAAGATAAACTTCTTGAAGCACTTCAAGGATCTGGATATAATACTATAGATGCTTATAAAGATTATGCATATTTATCATATTTACAAAGTCATGCTATCGAAGAATATGCTAAAACTAAGATAACTGATAAAGAAATAGAAAACTATTATAAAAATGATGCTATCGGAGATATGGAAATTAATCATATTCTTATAACAAGTAATGTTAAAAAAGATGCTACTGATGATGAAAAGAAAGCTGCACAAGATGAAGCTAAGAAAAAAGCTAATGAAGTAATTGATAAGTTAAATACTGCTAAAAAGAATGGTGAAAATATAACTGAAGCATTTACTAAACTTGCTAAGGAATATTCTGAAGATGATTCTAATAAAGATAAAGGTGGTGCACTAGGTAAAATAAATTATGGTTCTTTATCTAGTAAATATGATGAATTAGTTAAAGCTGCTAAATCTTTAAAAGATGGAGAATACTCTACTTCAGTTATTACTACTGAACTTGGATATCATGTAATATTAAAGGTTAAAACTTATGAAAAAGATACTTTAGAAAATTTAAAAGATAGTATAAAAGAAACACTTGCGGAAAAATACATTAAAAATAATCAAAGTAGTATTGGTTTAAATGCATTACAACACTATAGAAAAGAATATAAGATGGAAATTCAAGATGATGAAATGAAAAAACAATATTCTAATTATATTCAAAATGCACTTTTAACTATTCAACAAAATAATAGTTCTAAATAGTTGCATGCAAAAAGCACAATTAAGTGCTTTTTTTAATCTTTAACAAAGACAATCTACATATGTGTCTGATAGACATCTTATACAACATAAACAACTACAATCCATTGTAAAGAATACATTCGTAGCAACATATGGATAAATGCTTGTTTCATCTGTGTTATCTGCTAAAACTCTAAATGTACAACAGTTTCCTTCTATTTTTTCTACTCTAAATACATTTGAACATGTATCTGTATTACCTGTGCATGTTGCAGTTGAATCTTTTGTTATTGGCATACTCCATGGAGTACCATTACCACAACAAGTATATAGCATAACTGGTCTAGTATTACATATTAAACAATTAGTACCTCCACCTAAAACTGGTCTATCACAAGTTTGTAAGCAATTATCTGGACAAGCATTTTCTTGAAGAACTAATATAACACAAAGTATTTCATTTATGCAATTTCCATCTGTTCTATTTTCTTTATTCATAAACTAATCACCCTTTCATGTACTTTCATTAATAATTTATGATAACATTTAAAATAAGTGTATGCTTTTTACTTTATCTTTTTTCTAAATTATGGTATGATTAATATGGTGATGATATTTTGAAAATATGGATTGAATACATAGTTATAGCTATTATTCTAATTATTATTTCATTAGTTATAGTTAAATTATCAAAAAGAGATTTTAAAGTTGAAGCTAATAAACTAATTACTTACCTAGGTGGTAAAGATAATATAGTTAATGCTGAATGTAATATGTCTCGACTTAAAGTTATTTTGAAAGATGTAACTTTAGCTAATAAAGATGGTATTCAAAAATTGGGTGCTAAAGGTATCGTTGAAATTGATAACCAACTTAAAATAATATTTGATAAAAATGCTAAACAATTAAAAAAGTATATCGAAGA
>ENA-OOQP01000638-OOQP01000638.1-human-gut-metagenome-genome-assembly--contig:-NODE-638-length-15655-cov-4.849103_pt1 | contig 15655 bp, 7 predicted proteins | sample MGYA00241266_ERZ501171 | MGnify/ENA primary metagenome ERZ501171 (study PRJEB25962, sample SAMEA2042501) | human gut metagenome | biome: human gut; feature: human-associated habitat; material: faeces...
GATAAGGAAGTATTGCTCAGCAAGCCGATGGCAGATGTGTTCTTACCAAAGGTGGAACAGGAATAAGCCAAATACCACTTGTTCTTGAAACGGATAACATCCGGAGCCCAGATATGCGTGGTAAAACCTGGCACACTATCATGCGTCCATGCCGGAATCTCGCTGTTCTTGAGCACACCCTGAGGAACAATGGTCCAATGCTTGCGGTCGGTAGAGGTCATCTGCATGATGCCATGACCTGTGCAGTAGAGATAGTACTTGCCATTCTCATACGCCATTACAGGGTCGTGAACAAAAGGAGTATCTACCACTATCGGTTCCTGCGGAGCATTCTGTGCCATCATCTGGCAACTGCCTTTTACAACAGGAGCAGCAATGATCATTGCTGCTCCCAATAGTATTTTAGAAATCTTCATATAATTACACCTTATCTATATAGGAGAATTACTTGTTCACAAATTTCTTTCCGTTTACAATCACTACACCCTTGTAGCTCTTGTCTACCTGCTGACCGGAGAGGTTGAACCACTTGCCATCATTCTTCTTCTGGATGATGATAGGGTTCGAGATGCCTGTAGAAAGGCTTGAGCCATCGATGTAGGAATTCTCACCTGTAAAGAATATGTTAACCGTAGATGGCTTATCTGTAATTGTCTTTGTATATGAATAATGATATACCTTCTTGTCCTTGGTGGTAATCACAGCAGTCATATTGAATGCGCCTGTAGCTGCATACTCCACGGTCATATCCACCAGAGAACCATTCATATCCTGCACAAATGTATCCCAGTTGAAATCGCTGGTACATCCGGTGTTGTTCCAGGCAATATTCTCCCAGTTATCATTACGCAACATCACATACTCCTTGTAGCCAGTAGCACCATGAGCAACGTTGGAAACGCCCAATACCCAGCTCTTGAAATTATCTGTACCTACCGTATAGTTATAGAACTTGAACTGCGCCTTATTGCCAGCCTTCACAATATAGTCCTGGCTCAGGTTGGTAGCATAGGCATTCGTTGTATTCTTCTGTGCAGATACAGGATAGTAAACCGGAGTCGTTTCCTCTGCATCAGCATTGATGTTCAGGGTATAATTCTTAGTATATTCATAACCGTCCTTGCTGATAGTCATGGTCATGGTGACCTTACCCTTGCCTTTTACTACGCCGTCATCGGTCAGGATAGAGGTATCGCTTGACTTCCATGAAACGGTAGCACCAAGATGGCCCTCTGTAGGGAGAATTGGCTTTGAATTCAAAGTTGCACCATCTGCGAAAGGAACGCTGGTCTTATCCAATGTATATTTGATAGCCGCCTTGGCATCAGCCTTGCTTCCCCAGATACTCAAACCGCGAGTCTGCAAGCTGCCACCACCTGATGTAGCCAAACCGTCAGAAGAACTGAGGGCTGTAAAGCAGAGCGCCTTGATATTGGTATAATCGATAGTCTGCTCGGTAAGCACACCCTTGAACTTCACCTCTGCATTGGCTGTAGCAACACCCTTCAAGGTAAGATTGATGTAGCTTGTACCACTCACCAGTTCCCATTTACCGGTATACCCGCCCGAGATAGAACCATCTGCATTGAGATGGATGGTAACAGGTTTCTCATAATCCATTGCTGCCGTATTCTGACGGTAAGGATGAGCTATTATCTGATAATCACCCTCTACCTCTGTTGCATCATAGAGCTGCTTGGTAGCAATATCATTATCGGTATAAGTTTCGCCGCTAAACTCGTAAGGAGCAGCAACCAGCCAACCGTCCTGGTTAACGAAGAGCTGATGTACACGAACCTCATGCTCCTCACCTCTGTTCATGAAGCGGGTATGGTAAACGATGAGTGCTCGTCCCTTATGGTCCACAATGGCTGAGTTATGTCCCTGAGCCAATTCAGCATTAGGCATGGTTTCCCACTGGTAGTTGCCGAAGAGTTTCACACCCTCATCGCGATTGGCGTTAACTCCAAAGTTGACTCTTGGCTTGTCATATACGGCATCAAGGCCCGTTGAAGTAAGACAGTCCTTATAAGGTCCGTCAGGTTTCTCTGAACGGAAAACACGAATCTGATAGCCACCGGCAGCCGTCAAACCACCATAACTCATAAAGAGATAATAATACTTGCCCACCTTCTGGATATAGCTTGCCTCGCCGGAAACACCCCAGCCACCAGCTATCTTCTTGCCGAAATAGGGGTCGCTGGTAGCATTTGCATCTGCCGCTCCCGCTGTAGTTGTTACTCCCTTCACCTGGTATGGGTAGGTATTAGTATAGTCACGAAGACCATTCTCCTTGTCAAGTTTAATCATGAAGATGCCTGCAAACCATGAGCCATAGCTCATCCAGAGATTGTCATCGTCATCATAGAACACGCATGGGTCGATACAGTTGGGACCATAAAGACTCCATTTGTCCGTGTTGTATCGCTGAGGCAGGGATGTGCAACCTGTAGCAATCGCCAAGTCGGTATTCTTCCAGTCACCTGAGGCTGCGAAACCATTGTGGGCATATCTTCCCGAAAAGCCTGAGCATACCACTGGTCCCTGATAAATCCAAGGTCCCTCGAGGCCGTCGGATGATATAAAGCACACGATGGTAGAGCACCAGTTGTCGCCATTCAGACTCATATACATACACCATTTCTTCATGGTCTTGTTGTAGATGACGTCTGGTGCCCACTGCATGCCTTTCACATTATTGCCTTTCGCCTGCCAGGCATGGGCATCGAAGTTAGGAAAATCGACTTCCTCGCCCTTATAGTTCTTCACCTTCTTCACCAATTGGGTGGAATAAGCGTCCTTGAAGTTCACTAATTTACCATTCACGTCAGCAAAAAGACTGTTGCTGGTTCCGGTATTCTCCTCACCCGTTTTGAAGGTGTTCCATTTCTGATAGTTGAACGAAGCATTAGTCTTGGCTCTGCCCAGATGCGAACCGTAGATATAATATGTAGGATTGGCGGTAGAGCCCGTTACATCCATCACGATAGAAGGGTCGTGCACAGCGATGCGCCCTATCGTTTGGGTAGCGTATGCATTAGCCAGATCATTATCGCCGACAGGCGTCTGAGCCATAGCTCCGTTCATTGCCATCAGACTCATGATAGAAAATAATAACTTCTTCATACGATTTCAAGTTTAAGATATGATTTTTTTTAACCAAGGAAGGTCTATGGTGTTTTCGCCATAGACCTCACCTAAAATATAATAATGTATATTGACAAAGATTACTTGCCGGTTGTTTCACCCCCAGTAGTCTCGCCACCCTCAGTGGTGTCGTCCTTCTTAGGAGCATCAGAGAGTTCCCAACCTGCATTCTGTCCTAAATTAGGATTCTTCTTGTAAGTGTCATCAGGCACTGGGAAGTAATAATTCTTAGGACTAGAGAACGCACGAGTAGGGTGGGTATTATCGTTGCGATAAGTATATACCTGGCTCTCATTAGGAGTTACAACAACGCTATAGATGTTGTAAACCTGCTTGTAGCGTGGCTCACTCTTCTCTGTAGCAGCACTCTTGCCATCAAACAACTTCCAGCGGCGCTCATCGAAGAAACGGTGATCCTCGAAAGCCAACTCGATGCGGCGCTCATTGCGAATACGCTCACGAAGCTGCTCCTTGGTCATACCCTTGTAAGCAGGCATACCCACACGGGCACGAACCTGGTTTACATAGTCGTAGGCAGCATCAGGACCCTTTGCCTCGTTCAATGCCTCTGCTGCATTAAGCAGAATCTCCGCATAGCGGAAGATAGGGCAAGCGGTAACGAATGTGGTAGGGTTCTTAAAGCTCATATTGTGAACGAACTTCTTAGAGTAGTAACCGGTAGTGGTACCACCATGAAGATCCTGGTAGTCTTTGCCACCTACAGATACATCCACGGCACGTTCCTCGTCCTGACTCTTGTCACCCCAGATACTTCCCTGGTGGAAGATGGTCTGTTCCAGACGTGGGTCACGGTTCTTGTATGGATCCTGGTCGTTGTAAGAAGGATCCTGGTCGATAGGAAGACCATTGATGGTCTCGTAAGAATCAACCAGATTCTGTGTAGGGTTTACACGACCGGTAGAGTTCACATTACCGGAGAAACCACAAGGAGTGTTGAACATCTCAATTTCTCGTGTATTCCACTCACTACGGCTGAGGATATACTCAGGATTCAGGTGAGGTGTACTGGTGAAGCACTCGTAGTAGTTCTTGTTTGGGTTGTTATCGTCTGTTGTGTAAAGACGGTAAGGATTGGCAGAACTCTTATTGGCATTGATGAAAGCGAGAGCTGCATCGGCAGCTTCCTGCCACCAGGTAACATCATTTGTAGGATTGTTCAGTGCAGAAGCACGATAGAGCAATGCTCTTGACTTCAATGCATAGACAGCAGCACCATTAATACGTCCCCAGTTCTCATTTTCATTGCTGTAACGGAATGGGAGCGCACCACTCTTGATGATGGCATCGCATTCATCAGCTACCCACTTCAATGCTTCAGGAGCTGGAGTACGGGCAATAGAAGCCGCCTCTGCATTATCCAACACATGATCCTCGATAGGCACTGCACCGAAATAGCCAATCATATCGAAATGAAGGATGGCACGAATGAAACGCGCCTCTGCCTTGTAACGGTCGCAGAGTTTGTTGTCGTCACCGCTTTTCTCAGCATTTCCGATTACGCTCTCACGTACCTTTGAAATAAAGTCGTTGCAGACACGGATGCCCTTCAGATCGTTGCTCCAATAACTATTGGCAAACCAGTGGTTCTTGGCATCGTATGAATCGTTCAACACACTGTGATAGTAATGCACATTCCAGTAAGAAAGGGCATTATCGGTCATACAGTCACGAGAAGCTGCACGGAACTGACCATCAGTATATCCCGCAAAAGCATCAGGCAAATAGGTATAGGCATTTGCCAAGACACCACGGGTACGGTCGTAGTTGCTGTAGATGTTCTCGTCGGTATAAGTCAAGTCGACTTCCTTATCGAGGATGTCGCTGCAGGAGGTCATACCTCCTACAGCCAGCATCGCCAATGATATATTAACTAATATCTTTTTCATATTCGTTTTTGATAAAATTGATTAGAAACCAATGTTAATACCAAATGTAAATGACTTTGTCTTTGGATACCACCAGCAGTAGCTCAATGGCTTCTCTGGGTCTACATCATCTGGCAGACTGCTGAAGGTAGCAATATTGTAAGCGCTGAAGTAAACGCGGCACTTAGTCATCCACAACTTAGAAATCAACTTAGATGGCAAAGAGTAACCTACCTCGATATTACGGATAGACCAGAAGTTACCATTACGTACCCAGATGTTGTTCTGGTAAGAACCTGTAGCACGGTCTGAATCAACTGCATCAAATCCATTATATACAGGACGTGGATAAGTAGCATTCACGTTGCGAGGATCAGAAGGATCATCAGTATAGTAACCCCAAGCCTTTGTTACCTCATGGGTACCCATGTTACTCCAACCACTGTAGCTGATAGCTGGTGAAAGGAATACTGAGCGACGGAGATAAGCATTCACAATCATGCGGGCATCGAAGCCCTTGTACTCGAAACCGAAGTTGAAGGTAGGAATCATCTCAGGAATGATGGTGTATGAATCTGGTACCATATCCTTTGAGTCGATCACGCGGTCACCATTGATATCCTTGAACACCGCTGTACCCAACTGCTGTGCTCCATTAGAGAAGCTGTTGTATGGATACTTCTCCGGATGAGCCTTAGCATCCTCTGCTGATGTAGCAATCAGGTTAGGATCTGAAGCCCATTGGTCGAACTTATAGATGTTCCATCCACCCACACGGTTGGTACCTGTCTGAGCCTGCTCATAGAGTTCGGCTACCGAAGTATTGTCATAGATTCTATGACCTGCCTTGCGCTGCCACTCTACATCTGGTGCAGTTTCATCGATATCGGTAATCTTGTTGGTATTGAAGGTAAGCTGCCCCTCGATGAAGTACTTGAAATCCTTACCGATATTACCACGATGTCCGAGAACGAGTTCGTAACCGCGGCTTTCAACCTTACCGTATGAATCCTGTGCTACAGGCACACCAAGTATGGTCTCAGGAATGGTTGAACGGGATACCAGGATGTTAGAACGCCACTCCTTGAAGATATCGAAGCTACCATAGAGTTTGCTGTTCCAGAGGTTCCAGTCAACACCGAGGTTTACCATCTTGGAGATTTCCCACTTACTGTTGGCATTACCGGTCTTGCTCTCAGCATAGCCATTCACAAAAGTTCCGTTATAACCGAAACCGTAACCGGTAGCTGTACCATAGATACTCTGATATGGGTAACGGCCTGCACCAGTAGATGACTGACCTGCCTCACCATAAGAAGCACGGAGCTTGAGAAGATTGACAAAGCCAAGTTTCTTCATCCAGGATTCCTCAGAGAGTACCCATCCTGCTGATGCGCCCCAGAAGGTTCCCCAACGGTCGTCTGGTGAGAAGTTATCACATCCCATACGAGAGAGGTTGACTGAGGCGATATACTTGTTAGCATAGTCGTATGTTCCCTGGAAGTTGTATGCCAGATAGCGGTTTGAAGATGCACTCTGCTGGGTAGAGTAATCTGAACCTGCTTCCTCATTACGGTAGTAACGGGCAAAGGCACGGGCATCTACATTGTGCTTACCGAAACTGTTCTTATAACTTACACCACCAAACAAATTCAGGTTGTAGTAGTAACCACGCTGATTAGCTGATGGGTTGCTCAAAGCTGCCTTGGTAGTATATTTGGTATACTTGAACTGGCTGACATCGGTAACCGCCAGGTTATCGTAGTCGTAGTTCCATGAATCCATCTGAGCAGTCTGCGTTGACTCGAAAGTCTCGTATGCATCGAAGCTGACAGTACCGAACAAGCCTAAGCCCTTCAATACAGGACTCAAATCGTACTTGGCATTCAAGGTAGAATACAAGTTACGGCGACGGTTCTTCTCTAAACCGGAACCACCCAGGTAACGTACCGGGTTGTTGGCTGTAGATGAAGAATAGATACTTCCGTCAGGGTTATGGGTAGGAGCCATAGGGTTTGCCTCGATTACACCGAAGGTAACGAGGTTGAACACACCCTCTGTAGGCTGAGAGATGTTATCAATACGTCCACCCAAGTCGAGAGATACGTTCAGATACTTGGATACATCGATATCAATGTTAGAACGGAGATTCCAGCGGTTCAGTACGTGCTGAGTGCTGTAACCATCATTCATTTCAGTACCCTCGGTATTCCACATACCCTCCTGACGCAGATAAGAGAAGCTTACATAGTAGCGGGCACGCTGGTTACCGCCACTAATCTGCAGGTTGGTGCGATACTGTGGTGCAGCTTCACGATACAACTGGTCTGCCCAAGCTGTATTGAAGTACTGATACTTGCGGATATCATCGTCAGCAAACTTTCCACCGTTGCATACATACTTGTAGTTATCGAGCTGATCCTGGGTGTACATCGGATCCATACCGCTCAGATAGCGTACCTGGTTACGGGTCATCGCCATGTTGTAAGAGTTCTGAACCTCCATCTTGTTGGCGAGGGTCTGGAAACCGACTTCCTGAGTGAAATCAATCTTAGTCTTACCGGCATTACCGCGCTTGGTAGTAACCATAATCACACCATTGGCACCACGCATACCATAGATAGAAGAAGCGGCAGCATCCTTCAGTACGGTGATGCTCTCGATAGGATAAGCATCGAGGAAGGAGAGATCACGCTCTACGTTGTCCACGATAATCAGTGGAGAACGGGCACTCTGGTTGGTGGTACGGATACCACGAATAAAGAGGAAACTCTCCGACCATCCTGGCTCAGAAGACCACTCGTAGGTCTGCACACCATTCAGTGTTGAGGTGAAGGCATTCTGAAGAATGGTAACAGGATGCTTCTGCAATTCCTCGCCTGAAACAACCGAACGGGAATCAGTCAAGATTTTCTTTTTCTGCTCGCCGAAAGGAACAGGAGCGAGATGCTCATACTCGTCAGTATCATCTTCCATCTTGATGACGTATGTGCCGTCAAAAGTGGTCACCTTCTCCTGCGCATTCTTGTAACCTACGCTACTTACGCAGATTTCATCGCTAGGAGTTACCTTCTTTAATGTAAAGTAGCCATCCTTATCGGTCAGGGCAATGCGGCTTTCCTCTGCCACGTTGACAACAGCTCCAGGGATTGGATCACCCTGGCTGTTGACGATTCGGCCTTTGAGCACCTGCTCCTGTGCCAAGACAGAGCTTGAAGCACAGAGAAGTGCACTCAGCATCAAGACTTTGCTTGATGAAGATACCTTATTATATATATTCTGAATATTATTCATACGATTCTATCATTAAAAGAGTTATTCTTTCCAACCATCGTTTTGGAAGTCCTGACCAATCTTCCAAACCTCAGCCTCTGGGATTGGATAGAGGTAGAACTTGTCCTGCCACTTGCGCTGCTGAGCTACCTTACGGGTAATAGTGCCATCTGCTGCCACATCTACACCATAGATATCACGCCCGAGTGCATCGCCTGCTACGTTCCAGCGACGTACATCCCACCAGCGGTGCTCCTCGAAAGCAAGTTCGATGGTACGCTCCTTGTGGATGAAATTGCGCATAGCTGTCTGGGAATTCAGGTCTGTACGGTCGGCTACATTACCCATGATACCGCCACGATGACGAATCTGGTCGAGCAGGTTGCAAACCTGTGTCTTGTTGCCTGCATAGTCAGCCTCGTTCAATGCCTCAGCATAGTTCAGAAGCAGTTCGCTATAGGTAAAGATCTTCCAGAGGCGCTTGGCTGTACCGCTGTGGTTACTGCTCAGGATAGTCTCAGGAATATACTTGCGTACATAGTAACCTGTTGGAGTAGCATTCTGGTTGCCGATAGGATTATCGCGATGACCATAAACCACATCAATGACATTGGTCTTGGTGCTGGTAGCCTGACCCCACTCACAACCATTGTAAAGAATGGTAGCTGCGAGGCGTGGATCACGGTTCTTCCACATCTTCTGCTCTGTATAACCGCTCTCTTCGTTGATGGTAGGCTTGCCGTTTACATAAACCGGAGCACCTGTTGCATCATACTGCTTGAAAGGAGCTGAACCATCTTCCATATCATACATATCCACGAGGTTCTGGCTTGGGCAAAGACCACCCTGTCCGCCTTCACCTACAGGAGTATCGGTAGAAATACCGCTCCAGCCGATGGCTACATCGTTGCGGAAGAAGATAACCTCAGGGTTCTTGTCAGTATAAGTGTTGAGCAACCAGGCATTGTTGTAGGCAGCTACACCTCCGTTGGTACGATCTTCCAACTTATAGTTCTCACCATAGTCAGCGATGAAGCTCGCAGCTGCGTCAGCAGCCTGCTGCCAGGTAACACCGCTTTGTGCTGAGTAGCGTGGGCTTGCCATGTAGAGCATCATGCGAACATAGAGGGCACGTGCTGTAGGCTGGTTCACCTCGCCTGCATAGGTAGCATCGTTGGTCTCTGCGTAAGTCTTCAGACTGCTCTCGCATTCCTTTACCTCCTTGAAGAGATAATCCATGAAGGTCTTGAGGTCTGGGCGCTCTGTATAACCTGTCATCAGGTCACCGTTAGGGTCGAGCTCGGTTGTAACCAATGGCACCGGACCGTAACGGAGGAACAGTTCCCAGTAGAAATAGGCACGGAGGAAACGGGCCTCTGCAATATAGTTTGCCTTACGTGAATTGTAAAGTTCTACGTCAAGATCTGCAGGGCGAAGCTTGTTCTCTGTATCCTGCTGCAATGTGTTGATGGTGATATTGCACTTGCGGATACCACGATAGCGACTCTCCCAAGGAGAAGTCAGCTCTGCTGCACCGCCACCACCACAATAGTTACCGATATTGAATGTGGTACGTGTACCTGATGTACCGATACTTGACTCAGCCAGATCGGTAGCAGCATCCATCCATGAGTTGTTCACGCGGTTGGCACCGTGAAGCAGGAAGTTGTAAGTATCGTTGTGGTTCTGTTCCAACAGAGTAAAGTTACCCAACACCTCAGCTTTTGTCAACTCATTGCTTGGCTGCTTGTCGAGGAAATTGCCGAAGGCGTCTTCGCAAGAGGTGAGCGTCATTGCTCCCATAACGAGCGCCAAAGCAAATATACTATATTTCTTCATTTTCGATTCTTTTTGAATGTTCTTGAATTAGAATACGACATTGAAACCTACGTTGACGGTCTTCAAGAGTGGATAACGGTTTGAACCGTTACTCTCTGGGTCAACCAAGTCGTCGAGATGATCCCATGTAAAGAGGTTGTTGGCATTGATGTAGAAGCGGGCATTGCTCATACCGATATGCTTGATCAACTCCTTAGGGAATGTATAGCTCAACTCGATGTTCTTCAGACGGACAAATGAACCGTTCTTCAGGAAGAATGAGTTCTGGCGCTGGTTGTGGTCACCGTTGCTTCCGTAATGGAGCAATGGATATTCTGCTGTTGCCAGGTTCTCTGCCTCGCTCTTTGCAGGGTTCCAGCGGTTCAGGTGGATATCCTTTACCTTACCGTTGTTCTGGAAGGCGAACATCGCATCGCTGTCGTAGTAACGGGATACATGATCTACACCCTGGAACATTACTTCGAAACCGATGCCCTTATAGTTGGCGCCGAGTGTCAGAGCGTATGTGTTCTCTGGAATATCGCTGTAGCCGATGAATGTCTCATCACGGTCATCGATGAAGCCATCGTTATTCATATCCTTGTACTTCAGGTCACCAACCTTTACGTTTCCGTAGGTTGATACAGGGAAGTTAGGATTATCCAAGTCTGCCTGTGTTACGAAACCCTCGCATACCAGACCGAAGTACTGGTTGATTGGGTGACCTTCGCGCTTGCGGTAAGCGGTCTTGTAAGCAGGCTCATCCATATTCTTGATCTTGTTGGCTGCATGAGAGAAGGTTGCACCGATATTATAGGTGAAGTCCTTGCCGATGTGATTGAAGTGATGGAGTTCCAACTCGTAACCCTTGTTCTGGGTCTTACCGAGGTTTCCGGCTGCCATTGTTACACCTACCCACTGTGGACGGCTCAAGTACTCGGTCAGGATATCGTTACGGTTCTCAACGAAGTAGTCGAAGTTACCAGTCAGCATACCGTTGAACAAGCCGAACTCAAGACCTACGTTGAACTTCTTGGCACGCTCCCAGGTTACACCATAGTTAGGATACTGGCTCTCGAAGATACCGGTCTGACCCTTGTTACCGAAGTAGTAATCGTTAGTAATCTGGTTCCACTTCTCCTCATAGAGGAAGCGCTGAGCTACACCACCTACGGTATAAACGTCGTTACCAACCTCACCGTAAGATGCACGGATCTTCAGGTTGTTCAACCAGTTTTCTGTTGGCTTCATAAACTCTTCCTGAGTTACACGCCAACCGAGTGAGAATGCAGGGAAGAAACCGAAGCGCTTGCCCTTCAGGAAGTTCTCTGAACCGTTGTAACCAACGTTTACCTCAGCGAGATACTTGTCATCATAGCCGTAAGTTACACGACCTACGAGACCCTGATAGCGCTTAGCCAGGTCTGAGTTGTAACGGTAGTCGTTCTGGTTGTAAAGTACCATACCGGTAACATCGTGCTTACCAAACTTGCGGGCGTAGTTAATCTGACCCTCCATATAGAGCTTGTAAGTTGTAGAAGAACCCTTAGAGTAAGCCAGGTCGCCATCTACATTATATTTGGTATAAGCATCTGCACTTGTAAAGTTGTTGCGGTCATTCAATTCATAGGTTGCAAAAGCTGCACCGAATGTCTTCTTATAATAAGAGTCATAGTCGAATGAAACCATACCGCGGGCAGAAAGACCAGGAGTCAACCAGTCCATCTTGTAGTCTGCAATGAAGTTGGTCTCATTGATGGTATTGGTTCCACGATAGTATCCACCCTTTGAAAGAGCAGCTACCACATTGTCCTGATATACGGCAGTACCACCATAGAGAGTCTTGGTTGTCTCACCATTCTGTACCTCATAAGATACAGGGAAGATCCAACCTGGAGTATGGTTGATACGTGCGAAGATATCATAGTTAGTAGAACTCTCGTTAGTATTTGAACCATGACGATTTTCGAAACGGGTACCGAAGTTTACGCTGAATGTCAAATCCTTAGAGAGGAAAAAGTCCATGTTGGCACGGAAAGCGTAACGGTTGTAGCCTGGGCTTGAAGAGTTACCGTAGGCATCCTGGCTGAGGTTCTTGATCAGAGAGCCCTGATTGTAGATTTCACCAGATACATAGTAGCGCATACGTTTCGTACCACCACGTACACTTATATTGTAGCGCTGAGAAGGAGCCCAGTTGTTGAGCACCTCATCATACCAATCTACATTAGGATAGAGAAGCGCATCAGCACCTGTCAACTCGCCGGCGCAGCTCTTGCGGTACATCTCGATATCAGAAGCTGAATACTGTGATGGAAGACCATCATTCTTCAAAGCCTCCTCCAGAAGAGTAACTGAGTCGTAAGAATTCAGATAGTGAGGCTTACGGGTTGGGGTACCCCACATGAAATTGCTGGTCAAGCTAACCTCTGGCTTCATATCCTTACCACGCTTGGTAGTAACGAGGATGACACCATTCGCACCACGCACACCATAAACGGCTGTAGCAGAAGCATCCTTCAATACAGAGATACTCTCGATATCATCAGGAGCCACCTGAGAGAAAGCACGCTCTACACCATCTACCATGACCAATGGAGCACCGTCGCCAGCGAAGGTTGCACGACCACGGATGTTGATAGTAGCATCATCGGCACCAGGAGCACCAGATACCTGGGTTGTTACGACACCTGGAATCTTACCGGCAATAGCCTGTGTTACGTTGGCTGTTGGAGTATTCAAGAGGTCATCGGCACTTACCTGAGAGATAGCACCTACGACACTCTCCTTCTTCTGATGACCGTAACCAACGACTACGACCTCATTGATTTTCTGACTTTCGTCCTTGAGAACCACCTTGATATTACGCTGATTGCCAACACGGATGTTCTGAGCAATCATACCGATATAGGAAATCTTCAAAGTAGCGTTCTCGTTCTTCACCTGAATCTTGAAGTTACCGTCGAAATCAGTAACAACACCATTGGTTGTCAATGCTTCCATAACAGTAGCACCGATGATAGGCTCACCCGATTCATCTGACACATTACCAGATACGGTAACCTGTGCTGATGCTCCTAAAGTAAGGAGCACCAGTGTCAGGGTCAAGAAAAACTTATGCAATATGTTATTGTTCATTGTTTATTCTATTAATGTTATTGTTGAAGTTCAGCCTCCGTTTAATACAAAGGCTTTCCAATATAGCAAGCTGCAGGATCCATCACAAGATAAGAACCATCAACGATCAGGAAGGCACGGAGCATCTCATTGGCATCACTACAAGGAGCAGTAAATCTCTCGATGTAAACCTTGCCGTTAGTACAGGTCTCTACAGCTACCACCTTGATGTCTGTACCAGAACGGGAAATGGTCATATTCACCTTGGCACCCTCCATATTCTGGCGGAACTCAGCCCACTCATCATCATTGGCTGGATAACCTTCATTATCCCACTTTCCTGAGGCATAAGAACCACCCCAGCCAAATGCATCGCTACGGATAACAAAATACTCTGAATAATTACCACCAGCACGCTCATCATCGGTGCTGACACAGAGGTTCCAGTTGTTCCAGTTACCACCACCTGATGTATGGTTGGTGAAACCGAGGTGCAATGAAGCACCAGAAGGAATCTGGAAATAATCAGAGAATTGTGTCCACCAAGCGGCTGAGCAATCAGAAGTTCCGATTTCGCTGGTTGTAACTTCTACAGCAGTCTGTGCCTGACACTCGTTGGTATCCATGACAAGATAAGAACCATCAACAATCAGGAAGGCACGGAGAACCTCATTGGCATCATTGCAAGGAGCAGTGAATCTTTCGGTGTAAACCTTGCCATTTGTACAGGTTGCCACTGCTACTACCTTGATATCTGTACCAGAACGGGAAATGGTCATATCCACCTTGGCACCCTCCATATTCTGACGGAACACAGCCCATTCATCATCATTGGCTGGATAACCTTCATTATCCCACTTTCCAGAGGCATAGGAACTACCCCAACCAAATGCATCGCTACGGATAACAAAATACTCTGAATAATTACCACCATTACGTACATCATCTGTACTCAAACAGAGGTTCCAGTTGTTCCAGTTGCCAGCACCTGATGTATGGTTGGTAAACTTCAAGTGGATAGAACCATTTGCAGGAATACGATAGTAGTCAGAGAAGCTAGTCCACCAAGCAGCAGAGCAATCAGAAGTACCGATTTCGGTAGTAGGAGTACCATCCTCCTTCACAAACTCTACATTCTTGAAAGCTTCATCACCACCACCATTACCACCAATGGTCTTGTTCCAATCCTTCTCTTCCATCATGTTACGAATCAGGGTAACATTGTCGATAGATACGGTGTTGGTCTCTTCGGCTGTCAACTTACTGTCTCCACCTATATATATATAAGGTAAAGAGTTGATGGAATCAACCAAGGTCTTGTACTGGAAAGAGGTAGCACTTGATGATTTCTGATAACCAGAAAGGCTCTTCTTGCCATCAACGTAGAGCTGGTAACCTTCAGTAGAAAGCTGAAGGGCTACGAAATGCCACTCGTTAGGAGAGAGAATACCTGTCTTCACAGAAGAAGGGTCATTCTCATTCAGGTTCAAACTCTGCAACTGGGTAGGCTTGTTGTAAACCACCTGACCATTGGCAGTGATATAGAAGCGAGCACTGATATCATTACCAGCTGCATCCTTCTCATCTGAACCAAATGAGATAAGAGGGCGAGTCAAGTCAACATCTGCGACTGTTCCGTCCTCAGCTACAGCTGCATCAATCTTTACAGCGAAAGTGATGGCAGCACCATTTTGCAACTTCACCCCATTGAAAGGATTGGCAATCTTGGCACCACCCTTACCATTGATGTGCAATACATTACTTGCGAGGGACTCATCGTTGGTCACCTCACATGACTCGTCGTGACTGATCATGTCAGAATACTCAGGTTTCTCTTCTGAATACTCAAAGTCATAAGTTGCCACTGTTGTCTTAGATGGATAAATCTGTCCGCCAGCAGGATCGTCCTGCCGGCCCCAGTCATCACCACAAGCAGTGAAACTTAATGCCACCATGATAGCCCAAGCAAACGAAAGCAAAGTTTTTCTTATCTTCATAACTTAATGCTTTTAGGTTGTTTTGTTACTATATATAGGTTATTTAAAAATTCTAAATCCATTTACAGTGGCAAAAGTACAATTAATCAGATTATATTGGGTGGACAAATGGGTTTTATAGGTGGACAAACGCATAAATAGTGGATTTTTAAGGGATATTACGTGCTTATCCACCAGTTGTGTACCCACACATACAAAACAAGGGATTACTTGACTTATATCAAGCAACCCCATGATTTTATTTTGTTTACTTAACAAATAATCACATCCTGGAACATTATTTCTTCAAAGAATCCAAGGAGAACTATGCCATATCTGAACCCTAAGAATCCAACTGATCCTTATATGCAGTTGGCGAAATACCAAACTGCTTGGTGAAGCAACGGGTGAAATACTTCGGATCGTTGAAGCCTACAC
>ENA-OOQP01000645-OOQP01000645.1-human-gut-metagenome-genome-assembly--contig:-NODE-645-length-15565-cov-2.223791_pt1 | contig 15565 bp, 17 predicted proteins | sample MGYA00241266_ERZ501171 | MGnify/ENA primary metagenome ERZ501171 (study PRJEB25962, sample SAMEA2042501) | human gut metagenome | biome: human gut; feature: human-associated habitat; material: faeces...
CGATTAAAATTATATGAAAAAAATAGCCAAAAGTCAAACCTTTTTAGCTATTTTCTTGAAATTTTACTTATTTTTTTACAAAAAACTCTTTTAATAATCAATTTTCTCTAAATATAACCCTTCCGCTGGAACAACACTTAATGTTTTATTAATATCTTTATCTAACATATTTTCTATAACATGAATATCTATTTTACCTTTACCAACATCAAGTAAAGCTCCTACTAAATGCCTAACCATATATCTATAAAAACCAATACCCACAAACTTAAATGTTAAAATATCACCATATTTTTTTATTTTTATCTTATAAATTGTTGATGTATAATCATCTCTATAACCACTAACAAAATTATGATAATCATAAGTACCCACTAATAACTTACTTGCTTTTTTCATACCTTTTATATCAAAATCATACTTTATTTGATAATAATAACCATTATAATTACTTTTATATTTACCAGTATTTATTTTATAAACATAAGTCTTCTTCTTAACATCATACCTAGCATGAAACTTTCTATTAACAAGCATACATTTATTAATAACTATTTCTTCTTTTAATAATTCATTTATTTTATCAATATCTTTATGACTAATAATTTTATCTGTATCAAAATGAGCACATTGCATTTTAGCATGTACACCTGCATCAGTTCTGCCACTTCCCTTTATAGTAATTGGTTCATCTAACACTTTACTTAAAACTATCTCTAATGTTCCTTGCACATTTTTAACATCTTTTTGTCTTTGAAAGCCATGAAATCTTGTTCCATCATAACTAAACTTAATTAAATATCTCATGATTTAATCCTATAAATAGCTTTCAATAAATCATCTAATTCATTATAATGATTTATATTAACACCATAATCTAATGTTTTATTAGTAAATTCTACTATCTTTGGTACTTCAATATATTTTTCTAAACCTTTATCATATATATCATTTACTTCAAGAACTATTTTTTTATTGTTAATAACATACATCTTATCAACACAATTTATAAACATATTACTATTTCTATCTACTAAAACTATCTTTCTTCCATAACTAATTATCTTTTTAAATAATTTCTTAAAAAACTCTATATCTTTATTAGTTAAACCTCTACTAAAGTTAATTAACATAATTTCTTTATCTTGTAACTTACTAGCAAGTATTATTTTATTTTTATCCCTCAAAGATAACTCACTTATATCTTTATCTAAATATGTATCATCTAAACCAACCATTTTCAAAGCATCACTACTCTTTTTTACTACGATATCTCTTACTTTACCATTAACATTATCTTCTTTAAAATCATTACTTACAACACCTATAATATTACCATTTAATTTTAATTCCATAATGCCTCCGTTAGTTTATCCATATCATAATAAACTGTATCAAATATATCATAATAATTAAGTTGTATTGATAAATCCACTACAAAAGGTATTCCATAACCTAATCTTTTTAATAATTTTTCATTTCTTAAAACCATTTCTTTATTACCTTCTAATATTTTCTTATCATCATCATAAACTATTACATAATCACTATATATTACATCTTCTACATTACTAGTTATATTAACAAAACTTACATTTCTTCTTTTTAATATTTCTAATAATTCACTCTTTTCTTCCTTACTTAAATAATACCATATTTCATTAAACACAATTCTCTTACTTAAAAACACCTCAACCTGACTCTTTATTGCATCAAAACCATCCATAGTATCCAAAACCTTGTAACTTTCGAAGTTCTCAAAAAAAGCCTTATTTGCATTATTAACAAGTATTGTATAATTAACACCTTCACTAAATTCCATATAATATAACACTCCCGCTTTCTAAACTTTTCCTAACATCAATTAATCTTTGATTAGTACTTCCTCGAAACTTACAATTTAAACTTTTCTTATCTAGCATAAATTTACCATCTACTAAAACATCAACATACTCTAACAAATCTCTTCTTTTTTTATCTCCATTAAGCAATGCATCAAAAGTAAATCCTGTATAAGCCCAGACATTTAAACCAATACTCTTAGCAAATTTTGCTATTTCTAAGGCAGCCTCAGGTTGAAAAAATGGGTCACCACCAGAAAGTGTAATACCACTTTGATATTTCAAATTCTTAAGTTTCATTTTTATATCATCAATATCAACAACCATGCCGCCATTCATATCATGAGTTTCAGGATTTTGGCACCCTTCACAATTATGTAGACACCCTTGAAACCAAATTACAGTTCTAATACCAGAACCATCTAAAATACTATCTGGTTGTATATCTGCAGCAAGTCTAACTACCATTTTCTTCACTTCTTTCTTTATGTCTTTTGACTAAATTATTTATCTTAATAAAATGATGATTAACACCAGATTTACCTATTTTATAATTATTTTCAAGGGTTACTATATCAGCAAGTTCTTGCATAGAAACTTCTGGATACTTAACTCTTGCATATGCAACAATTCTAGTGTTTTCTTCAAGTAAATCAAATAAATCATGCATCTTTAAATAATTAATATTTTCAAGTTGCACTTGACCTGTTCTAAACGTTTTCTCTTGATTAGCAATTTCACAATTATTTAACCTATTAACCATATTTTTATGGTCTCTATAAATTCTTATATCTTCAAAATAAAATAATGAACTTGTAGCTTTAAACATTTTTATTAAATCACTAATTGCTTCACTAGCTTTAATATAAACAATATTTTTATAACCACGTTTAATTAATTTAGCTTTTAAATTAAAATAATTAAGTAAATTAAGTACTTGTTTAGCAAGTCTTTCTTTCGTAAAAATAAATTCTAAATGATAACCACTAGTACTTGGATTAGAAACATTACCTACAGCTAAGAAAGCACCTTCAATAAAAGCAATTTTTTCTTCATCACTAACTAAATCATCAACTTCAATTTTTATCCCCACACTAATATCTTTTTTTATAAAATCTACTTTTTCTTTAACATTTAATATATATATTTGCTTTACTTTAAATCTTTTTTGAACCCTTATTACAATATTTGGACTTACCCCATATATTTCTTTTATTTCTTTATAAATTCTTCTCGCAATACTTGCATTTTCTAGCGTTAAACTAATTTCATCTTTATTAAACTTAGCAACACTATTTAAAAATGCCATTAATTCATATCTAGCTTCAATACTATTTATTTCATGCTTTGCTATTTCTTCTTTTAAACTAGTTGTAAACGTCATTTTCTACCATCCATTAAATATGAGAACAACAAATACCCTGTTTTTAAAGCATCATGTCTATACCAACCATCTTCTATTGTAAAAAGTTTATCAGAAATAACATAAATATCTTTATCTCTTAATTCATTCATATTTAAAACTACTGGGTCTTTTTGTTCCTCAGTTCTATATTTTATAGCTAAATCACTACTTATATCTTCATTATTAGCTATAACTACGTCTATACTACCTTTACCTAAATATTTTTCTAGATATTTAATGTGATCATAAACAGTAAAACCATCAGTTTCACCAGGTTGAGTAAATAAATTACATATATAAACTTTTTCTCCCTTAGCTTTATTAATTACATCAACCAACTTTTTATCAATTAAATGTGGAACAATACTTGTAAGTAAACTTCCAGATGAAAATATTATTAAATCTGCATCTTTAACAGCATTTATTACTTTAGGATTAACAACTATATCTTTATCATATTTTACTTCCACAATCTTACTTGCACATTTAGTTATTTGATGTTCTCCGATTACTTTTTTACCACTACTTGTAATACCAACTAAATTAACATTATCTTCAGTTAATGGCAAAATATTTCCTTTTACATCAAGAAGTTTTTCCATAACAGGCATAGCACTAGCAAAATTACCTTTTAAATCCATCAAAGCCATTAATAACAAGTTTTTTACAGAATGAATACCTAAAGTTTTAGATTTAGTAAAACGATAATTCATTAAATCCATTACATCTTGATTTGTATCAGCCATACTAAGCATAACTTTAGTTATATCCCCAACCGCAGGTATTTTTAACTCACGACGAAGAAGACCAGTGCTTCCGCCATTATCAGCAACTGATACCACCGCTGTAATTTCCACTGGAAATAATTTTATTCCTTTTAAAAGTTGAGAAAGACCGCTTCCTCCACCAAATATAACAATTTTTTTCATAAGCAATCACATAAATAGTTTACCACAAATATTATAAAAATGGAATATTACTTCTCTTAACTCCTCCATTAACTTCATAACATTTATCAATAATCATAAATGCACTCGGGTCAATTTCTAAAATTCTCTTCTTAAGTAAATAGTAATCATTATTAGATACAGCACACATAATTATAACACCATTTTTATGAGAATATCCTCCAGTACCAGGAATTGTTGTAAAACCTGTTTCAAATTCTTCAAGAATAACTTTTTTAATCTTTCTAGTTTTTCTAGTATAAATATAAAATAATTTACTATCAGAAATACCAAACATAATCTTATCAACAAAAAATGTAGAACAATATAAAATGATAAATGAATAAACACCTTTAGTAAAACCAAATACTAACATACCAGAAAGTATAATAAATCCATTAGCAAATAGCATAGCCTTAGATTCACTTACTTTACAATACTTATTTATTATTTGCATAATTATATCAGAACCACCCGCAGTAAAACCACTTCTATATATAAAACCACTACTAATTCCATATAAACAGATTGCAAATAATAGTGTTAAATAAAAGTCTTCAGTAACTAAATAACTTGTTAAAAAATTAGCAACTGGCATTGATAATGTAACCATTAATGGATATAATAAGGAACCAATAATATTTTTTTTAGTCGTACTCCAACCTAAAAATATAAAACAAATAATTAACAAAATTACATTAGATATTAATAAGAAAATTGATGGTGTCCATCCAAATAATTTTTGCATAACAATAGCAATACCACTAAATCCAGATACAACTAAATCATTCGGAGTTAAAAACAAGTTAAAACACATTGCATAAAAAAATAGTCCAAAAACTAATGAACATCCATCAAAAATTATTTCTTTGTAATTAATTTTCTCCATATCTTCAACCACTTTTCTATATTAATTATAAACGATTAACAACTTTTTAGCAATTATTAATATAAAAAAACATATATTGTTTTAGAGGTGAATATAAAATGAATGGTAATTTCTACCAAAATCCAACATTTCCAAGTTCTAATTTCGGAACACCACCAGGAAACATGTCTGTATCTGAAGTAAATAATAGCAATTTACCAGATGAACAAAGCTATATTGAAAATATCCTAAGGTTAAATAAAGGAAGAAAAAGTAAAGCTTATGTTTCTTACCCAGACAGTAGTGCATGGCAAAACAAAGTTTATGAAGGAATTATTGAAGAAGCTGGAAGAGACCATCTTATAATCAGAGATAACACAAACAACCTTTGGTACTTAATTAGAATAATTTATTTAAATTATGTTGAATTCATGGAACCAATTATTTACTCACATAGTTTCTCAGAAAAGACTTATTAAAAAAAACTGATAGCACAACCTATCAGTTTTAATTTTATTCAGCTATTTATATTATCTAATAATAATATTTAAAATTATTCTTTTCTCTACCCAATGTACTTTTAGGTCCATGACCAGGATAAATAATTATATCATCGGGATATTTACTAATTTTTTCTAAACTTTTTATCATGTCTATATCACTACCTGTATCTAAATCGGTTCTTCCAATAGAACGATAAAACAAGAAATCGCCAGTAAACATAACTTTTTCATTTTTAAAATAAATACTTCTACTATCACTTGTATGCCCTGGAGTTTCAATTATTTCATAATCAAAGATATCACTTTTAACATTTTCTTGAATCTTAAAATACTTCTTAATTTCATCTAAAGCTCCAATATGGTCAAAATGATGATGAGTAACAATTATCTCCACAACATTTTTACCCTTACATGCATCAATTATTCTATTAGCTTCATCACCCGGGTCAACAATAAAAGCATTATTTCCAATACTACAAACATAACAATTTTCTTGCAAAGCACCAACAACTAACACTTTAATATCCATATATATCACCAACTTAATATTACACTATTTTCATCCAAAATAAAAGAGCAAAAGCTCTTAAACTACTTTTAATATCTACATTTATATCAATTTCTATTTTAACCCCCCCGCCTACTGTCACGCCTGCACAAACCGCGAGCCACGACAGACATTTTTCTCCCATAGTTTACTGCTGTCCTTCTTGAATCAGCATAATTTTTTACCCCGTTTGCCTAGCACCTTCGTCGCTAGACAAACAATATGTCCTAACTTAGTTTACTCGCACAGGGTCACTCATACTTCCTGACCCTGATACATAGGTTGTGGAAGACAAAAGATTGAAGGACGGACGCACCGCATCGCTAGTAGTCACGGTAGGGAAGCTGAGATAGCCAGTGCTATTCACACTGATCGCATTAGTCGTAAGCCCGGAAAGACGGGAAATAGTCCATTCATAAGAACCTAAATATAACCAATTTTTTGATGTATTACTACTATAAGAACTTAATTTTGTTGTCCATCCACTTTGGTCTGCTGCATATCCGTAATCACTTACATACATTAATCCTATTTTTTTATCTACTGTTGTTGTTGATGCACTACTTCCTACTTCATATTGATATGCTGTTTTTGGTACTACATTTGTTATATTCGCAGATGTTCCACCTACTTTCCATGTTGTTATGGCTATTTTATTTGCCCAGGTGGTTCCTATGTTATTGATGAAATTTGTGTTTAAATTTGTAGCATTCAAATCAGAATATTTCCATTCATTGCATCCATCTAGGTTTGGTTCTGGTGCTGCTATTATATTTTTATTAGCTAGTTGATATATTCCATTATTTGAATTATATGCTGTACTACTTGGACAAGAGCTTAGTGATGACCATTTATATGTTGTATCTGAGTAGTATGTTCCATCTGTACCTAATAAATTACTTTTAGCAATATTTGCCTTAATTAATTTTACTTGATTATCAAATACTCCGATTATTCTATATAGATTATCTTCTGGACATGGACTTGTATCACTTCCAAAGCACACATAATTATTTGGATTGGCTCCTGCATATCTATATGAATTATCTCCAGCTCCATTAGCGAGTGTTGAATTATGATAATAAATACCATTTTCTCCTTGTGTTCCTGTATATTGTGATATAACATATTCAGCTAGTGTTTGGTCTTTTTCTCTATCATAAGCTTTTACAGCAACACCTGCTTTAAATGTTTTATTCATTGATGTATTTGTTGATGACTCATCAACAAATAGATATAAGTCATATTGTTTATTACCTTTTAAAGCAACTGTTGTATTATGTATTTTATAAATACTACCATAAGTTCCTTTTAATCCTGTGTTAAGTTCTGTTTTATCTGTGTCGCTAAAGTCTGAAGAACCATCTGTTGCACTAGATAGAATGCCTTCTACTACAGCTGTTTTTGAACCTTTTTCTGTTAAAATATAATGAATATTTTCATCTGTTAATGTATTTGTATTAAGGGTTGCAATATATAGATTAAAACCTACATATGAATCACAATAAGAAGTCACTGTTAAACTATATGGAGTAGTTTGTAAACCTCTATTTCTACTCATTGGATAAGAACTAGATAAATTAATAGAACTTGTTCCAGTTAGTTTTATTTTAGCACAACTATCTAAACTAATTTCTGTTAAATTACCGCCTTGTTCAACTGGTTTCATAAAGGCTTTTGTTAACCCTAAAGATAACAAAATAACTATAATAATTGATAAGACTCCAATAATTATTAATCTTGTTTTTTTATCCATATGCACTACACCCTTTCATATTATGTACAATTTAAGTATACTTAAATTGTCTTAGTTAGTCAATATTTTTTACATTTTTCTCACTTTTTTAACACTATTTTCTTCTTTTTTAAAATATGTTACATTACATAAATTTAACGAATAACCTTTCCATTTAGCCAATTTTTTCAACCTCCTCAAGATATCTTTCTAATGCTACATTCCACATTTTATATTCTTTATCATTTCTGTGGTCTATAAGCAAATTAGTATCCTTTAATATATTACCAATAACTAAAGATGCTTTTTTAGCTCCATAGTAATTTAAGTGTTCTCCTTTGTCTTTAGTATCAATCTCCCAATTAATATTTAAATCATATTTATTTAAATTAATAAATTCAAAACCTAACTCATTACCTAATTCATTAAACTTTTTATCTCTTTGATAATTCCATGAATTTTGAGAAGGAAAACCAATAACGTAAACTTTTGCATTATAGCTTTTAGCTAAATCTATAAACATTTTTAAATATTCATAATTATCTTTAATCATGACATATTCTTTATCATTTTCTTTCATATAATCAATATATTTTCCAGATTTAATAGTTTTATTTAATTTATAACCTTTTTGAATACTTACTAATCCATAATCATTAAATAAAATATTTTTCCAATTATTATGATAGTTTAAAAGAGGCATTACTTTTTTTAAAGCTCTTTCATATTTAATATACCATTTTCTTTTTCTAGTATTTCTAAAAAACATATTACCACCGAGCATTACTACTTTTGGATGTTGGCTTTCTAAGGCTACTTTATAATATTCATAAGCATCTGGCAAGATAAAAGCTGCCTCAGCACAATCAAAAACAGTATAGCCAAAATTTTTATAGATTTCCATCGGAATAACTGATGAATAAACTAGGGAGTCTCCGATGATGATAGCATCAACAGAATTTTTTTTCTCCCCTAAAACGGGATACTCAGCTGTTTTTATTAAACCAAAATCTTTAATATTTTCATGAGGAAGTAAAGCGTATGAAAATCCATAATAAAGGAAAATAAATATTGCTATAAAAATAATACTTTTAAATAAATTTTTCATATTGCCTCCTTAAAAGTCTGCATACATTGGGTCAACCGGTTCATATCCAGGACCAAAAGCCCCAAAAATAAGAATTGAAAAAATTAATATGTATAAAATAATCCATCTAACAACTATATTTTTCTTAGATAAATTTTCTCTTAAACAAATATTCTTTTCATGTTTAATACTAACTATAAATACTACTAATAAAGAAATAGTTAAGATAAAATAATCTGGTAAATCTAAACCTAAAGATGTAAATTCATTTAATTTAAAACTAAAATTAGTAAATATTTTCTTTATCATATAAATAGATTGTTTAACACTACTTGAATTAAATATTAATTCTCCAATAATTACTATAAAAGTTGTTTTTAATATTTGTAGCACTTTTAATATTTTAGATTTAGAAATATTTAATTTAACATATAATTTATTAAAACTATTTCTTGTAATATTACCAATACTAATCATAACAAAATGATATAACCCAAATAAAATATATGTCCATCCTGCCCCATGCCATAGGCCATTTAAAAGCCACACTACTAAAAGAGCAATTGTTCCACTAAGTAAAGGACCATAGTGATTACCAATATATTTTCTTAATTTTAATGTTAAGCTTTTCATTGGTTTTGATAAAGACACTGGATAATAAATGTAATCTCTAAACCATGTACCTAAACTAATGTGCCAACGTGTCCAAAACTCAGATACATTTTTACTAAAGAATGGTTGTTTAAAGTTTTCAGGAACTCTTACTTTAAAAATATCCCCGATACCTAAAACAACATCCATGGCTCCTGAAAAGTCCATATAAAGCATAATGGTATAAGAAATGGCCCCAAAGAAAATAACTGGACCTGATAAATCTACATAATTACTAAATACTGTTTTAACTAAAATATTTAATCTATCAGCAATAATCATCTTCTTAAATAAGCCCCATAAAATTCTTTGTAAACCAAAACATAAGCTATCATAAGTTATTTTTTCACCCTTATATAAATCTTCAGCAGTATCGTTAAATCTTGTAATAGGTCCTTCCATTATACTTGGAAAAAATGACATAAATAAAGCCACTCTAAAAAAGTTTTTATCAGCATTAATTTTGCCATTATAACAATCAAATAAATATGATAAGGCTTGTAATGTATAAAAAGATATTCCTATCGGAGCAATTAGTTTTATAATATTAAATTCATAATTAATATTAAATAAATTTAATAAGTAATTTGTATTTATTGTAAAGAATTTTAAGTATTTAAAAATAAATAAAAAAGATATATTAATTAATAAACATAGTATTAAAACTAATTTTTTCTTATTTTTATATTTATTTTTAATAAGTTTTTTATCTTCTTCTTTAGTTTCTTTTAAAACTTCTTTTTTTCTTTCTTCTATTTTAGACATAAATATACTAGAAAAATAAATAGATATAATTGTTAATAATAAAAATATTATTAAACTTTTACTAATTAACCAAAAAAACAACCAACTAAATAACAATAATGCTATTGGTCTTATTTTTTTAGGAAATATATTATAAAAAATTATAACTATTAAAAACATATAATTATAATTTCTCATTAAAAATTCTTGCATAACTACTCCTTAACTTCTTCTATTAATACTTACTAGTTCTAAATCTTCTGTTAACTCTTTTATTCTTTCAATTATTCTTCGAGCTTTAACTTTATCTTCACTATTTTTAGAAAGTGATAAATGTACTTCTAATTCTTCTAATGTTAAATTAGATGTAAAAAATGTACTTAATTTATTATTCATACGATACTGTAGTATTGTTCCTAATATTTCATCTCTACCCCAGGCAGTAACATTTTCAGCTCCAATATCATCAATAAGTAGGATATCTACATTTTTTAAATAATTTACTTTATCTTCAACTAAACTAAAATCTTCTTTCATATTTCTTAAGGTTTCTGGTAAATATACAACTTCTGTGATGGCATCTTTACTTATTTCAAGTTCATTAAATAATGCTGATATTAAATAAGTTTTACCACTTCCAAAAGAACCATGTAAATATAACCCTTTTAATGTATTTACTTTTTCATAATCATCAAAATATTTTTTTAACCATTTTATTACTTTATATCTATTTTTATCTTCTATGTCTATGTCTTTCATTCTAGCATTTTTTATTTCATTTAACTTTTCTTTCTTTTCACTTTCTTTTTTTATTAATTCTTTTTGATACTTACATGGCATATAAATGAATTTTAGGGTTTCATCACTAAAACTTGGATATAAAACATGACCACTTACTTTATTTTTACACATAAATAAACCTTTACATGTTTTACAATTTTTAAGTTCATCACATGTATCCATTAATTTAGTATTATTTTTTAGTGTTATATCTCTAGGTAGTTTGTTTCTTTTAACTAAATTACAAAAGTCTTCATCTTTTAATGATTTTTGTAATTCTTTTTCTAGTTCTTTTTCTATTTTTTCACTTAATGTCATGTTAATATGTTCCATTATTTAAACTCCTTTAATAAATTTTCTAGTTCTTCTTTATCAGCTTCAGTTACTTCGCTTGCTTCATTTACTTTATTAAACCAAACTGGTTCTTTAGTTACTTTTTCATTGTCAAACTTTTTAGTATATTTTTTATTTTCTTTTTCAGCAAAGTTCATGGCTTCAGTTGCATTTTTTAAGCCAGCTCGCTTCCATTGTCCTGCAATTGTTTCAATATAATTAGTTGCAAGTTTATTATTATTTTTTCTTAAAACATAATCAAGTAAAACATTTACAACTGCTGGGGGCATCTCTAAATCAATTACTAAACTTTCTATTATTTTAATATCTCTATTTGTGGGTTTGGTTCCCCCATACTTATTTCTTAAAAAGTCAACCGGATTGATACTTTCAAACATAGCAATAATCTTACCACGCATGGAAGTATCTCCAGCTGGGGACTTTAAGTATTCCGGTTGGGAACGATAAATTAATGTCGGTAAAGCACCATTATTAAATTGATACATTCTACGGGCTTGTAATCTTAAAGCATTTTTATCAATCATACCAAATTCATTTAAGATACTTCTTATTAATTCTATCATTTTTAATGTGTCAATTTTATATATAAACGATAACTGATTTATTAATTCTTTCGTCTTTTTAGTGAAAGCTTTTTCATTAATAACACCTTTGGGAATACTTGATAAAATCATATCAAAATCAACTTTATCTCCAACAGAAACATCATTGATACTACGTTCTATCGCATCAGCACCAGGTAAAGCTATGCCACTATCCATTACTTCATCTAATCTTTTAGTTATATCTTTATAGTCTTTAGTGTCCATTTTTATCTTTTGATATTGTTTTTTTAAATATTCATATTCTGTTGCACCGATATTATTATATAAAACAATATTTAATATTGGATGATTAAAAAACTCATTAGGACTTAATGGTGAATATATTTCATAAATGTAATTATTTATACTACCACTTTTAAAATATGTTTTTAAAAGACCAACGGCTTCTAGGGCTTCACGAGCATTTTTTAATGTTTTTAGAGGTATTTTTAAAATACTCATTAAATGATGATGAGTTAAGTCTCTGGATACTTGTGAGTTTAATTCTAAATCATTTACAAGAGTAAGATATAGGGATGTTGCTAAATGACCAATAATTGATTCATAAAAAGATATTAAATACTTTCTGTCAGTATCACTTAAGATACTTTTATTTACCACTTGATAGGTATCGGCAGGAAGTAATGTTACTTCTTCACTCATACTTACACCTCACTTACATGTTCTATTATATCAAAAGAAAAGAAAAAGCTCCACTACTTTTTGCTTTTTCTTCGATATATTATAAAAATAATTAGAATGAATATTACAATAATAACTATTATTTTATATTTATCTAATATAGTTAAGAAATATTCCCAGTTGCTACCTAGTTTATATCCCACACAGATTAGAATTGTGTTCCAAATTACAGAACCACATAGAGTATAAACTATAAATTTTCCCATAGGCATTTCACTCATACCGGCAGGAATAGAAATTAAACTTCGAACAATAGGCACAAACCGACAGAAAAATACACTCTTATTTCCTTTATTGTCAAACCAATCATCAGCTTTATCTATATCTTTTTCTTTTAAAAATAATACTTTACCTATTTTTCCTCTTACTATTTTTTTTAGCCTTTCTTTATTAAATATTTTACCTATGTAATAAAGGATTAAAGCTCCGAATAAAGAACCAAATGTTGATGCTATAATCATGAAAAAGACTTTTAAATTAGTGTATGTACTAAAAAAACCACTGAATAAAAGAATTACTTCTGATGGTATCGGAGGAAAGACATTTTCAATTAATATTAGAAAAAATATTCCGAAATATCCATATTCTTCTATAATGTGTAATATAATCTCTTGCATATTATCCCTCTATTTATAAGTTTATTCAGAAATTTTAAAATTAATCTTTCCTTTATGATTTTTTACTTCAACTTCTGCAATTACACCATTAATTATATTTAAACATGGACCCTTATGGCTTACATCAGCATTATAAATTATTGGTATATCTAACTTACTTATAACACTATCTTTTAAACAATCAATTACATTTTCATATGTATTACTTACTTCTTTTCCAAATCTTCCAAAAATAATACCTTTTGCATATTTAAAATATCCAAGTTCATTAAACTTCCAAAGTATTCTAATTACATCATCCATACTTTTTTCACAATTATCAAAATACCAGATGATACCATCATTTTTATACTTTTCATTAAATTCATTGATTCCATCATACTTTGTACCAGCTAGGTCAGATATAATATCAAAACAACCACCAATCATTCGACCTTTAATAAAAACATCTTCATCATTAACTGTCATCCATTTTACATCAGTATCCAAATTATAGCTCTCTAGACCAGTTACTTTCTCTGGATAAACATCTTCATATTTTTCATAACTATCTTGTTTTATAATATTACCATTTATTATATTCAAAAAATCTTTTTCACTTTTATGATATTCTTCCATTCCAAAATTAGAGAAATTTTTACCATAAATTGTAGCAATATCACACTTTGTAGTTATTGGATATAACAGGCCAGTTGGATCAGAAAAACCACACACAAATTTTGGATTATTTTTTAATAATTCAAAATCAATATAAGGCAAAATTTCTAAAAGAAATTCACCACCAGAAGCACACATTATTAAATCAACGGAATTATCCCTAACCATTTCATTAAATTCTTTTGCTCTTTGTTCTTCACTTGTGCTTCTGCCCATAAATGAATTAAAGACATTATCAGATAATTTAATTTTATAACCCAAACTCTCTAATTTACTACAGGCATTTTTAAATCTTTTAACCTTTAATTCATTATCAGCACCATCAGATGGAGCAACTACTCCGATTACACTTTCTTTTTTTATAAACTTTGGAATTATCATATGCTTACCTCCATCATTATTATACATTAACAAAAAGAAAAAAAGCAACTATAAGTTACTTCTTAATGAAATTCCCAAAGTACTAGTTTATCACAATCGGGTCACTCATAGTACCTGAACCTGAGACATAAGTTGTCGAAGGCTCAAGGAAAAAAGTTGGACGAACCCCATATTTATAATTATTCACGGTATTATATAGCGTGCTACCTGCGCTTTCCACATAAATAGCATAATTTAATTTTGATGAATCACGAGTAATTGTCCATTCATCATAGCCTAAATATAACCAATTTATACTTATTGCTGCTCGATAATCTTTTGTACATCCATAACAGCCATCACTGTTTGAAGAATCATATATACCACCACCAATTAATGTCCAAGCACTCGGAGATGATGCAAAATAATAATCTGATGCATACATTAATCCTACTTTTGCACTATACGTTGTACTTGATGCACTACTTCCCACTTCATATTGATATGCTGTTGCTGGTTCATCTAGAACATTTACATATGAACTTCCTCCAACTTTCCATGTTGTTGTGGTTATCTTTGAAACCCATGTTGTTCCTATGTTATTGGGGAAATTCACGTTTAAATTTTTTGTATTTAAATCTGAATATTTCCATTCATTGCATCCACCAATATCTGCTGCTGCGATTGTATTCTTATTAGCAAGTTGATATATCCCACTATATAAATTATATGCAGTAGAACTAGGGCAAGCGCGCAATGTTGACCACATATATGTTGTGTCTGATTGATATCCACCATCTGTGCCTAGTAAATTACTTTTGGCTATTGTAGCTTTTATTAATTTTACTTGGTTGCCAAAAACTCCGATTATTCGATATAAGTTATCTTCTGGGCATGGTGTTGCATCACTTCCAAAACATACGAAATTATTTGGATTAGCGCCTGCATATCTATATGAGTTATCTCCAGCTCCATTTTCAAGTGTTGAATTGTGATAATATATTCCATTGTCCCCTTGCGTTCCTGTATATTGTGAAATAACATATTCTGCTAAAGTTTGATTGCTTTGACTTTCTTGTTGTATCATTAACTTAGCATTAAAACTTTTTCCTGCATTTTCAGTTTGATTGGCATTATAATTTACAAATGTTACTGTTACATTCCATTGTTCGGTTTTTGTTGG
>ENA-OOQP01000650-OOQP01000650.1-human-gut-metagenome-genome-assembly--contig:-NODE-650-length-15482-cov-1.836520_pt1 | contig 15482 bp, 19 predicted proteins | sample MGYA00241266_ERZ501171 | MGnify/ENA primary metagenome ERZ501171 (study PRJEB25962, sample SAMEA2042501) | human gut metagenome | biome: human gut; feature: human-associated habitat; material: faeces...
GGGTGCCGTCCTTGATGAGGTATACGTTGCTGGTATCCTCATCCTCCCGGATCTCAAAGCCCAGCACATCCCGGTAAAACGCCACCGAGCGGTCCAGGTTGCTGACAGTCAATCCAACGTGATAAATTTGTCCAATCATAGGTTCCTCCTGATTAGTTGGTTTCTGCTGACTTGATGAGGGCGTGGAACAGGAAGGCAAACCCAATTGTCAAGATGACATGGCCGATTCCCGCAAGCCTGCCGATCATGTGATCCATAAAACTACTGATGGGAAGGGAAAACAGCTGCGTAACTCCCCGAGCGGTCATAAATCCCAGAGTCATGATCAGACCAATATTATAAGTCCATTTGAATCTGCCAAAAGATTTTTGGTTTTCAATGTGGAAGTTCTTCATAAACAGCGGAAGTAGAACAAATACTGCCGTTCCCAATGCGAAAGCGTGTGTATGTACCAACGACAGCACAGTTTCACCGGTGAAGTTCGTCCAATATGTCGCTTCATGTGTAAAAAGTCCTGCGATCAGACCAAATACAAGATAGGCCGCTGCAATTTTGTATGCTTTTTTCATATTTTTGTCTCCTTTGTCTAAATCATAAAATTACACTTTCAGTTCCTGCTCTAAAGTACACAGAATTTTTGCGTAGATTCGGAAGAAATCATCTCGATCTCTTTCTGAAAGTTTCTTGAGAACCTGCCCCTCCACCGCTTGTACAGAGCGGATATAGTTGTCACAGAACTGTTGTCCTTTCTCTGTCAGATGGACTTCTTTCTGTTTACGGGACCCTTTCGCATAGGTGAGATACACAAGCCCCGCTTTTTCCAGAGCGGCCGCTGCCGCACTAACCGTCTGTTTAGAATAGCACCAGCTCTCACAAAAGGCATTCTGGCATAGCGCATCTTCCGTTTCACAGATAGCATACAGAAGCCAGAATTGTGCGTCCGGCAGTCCGCTCCGCTTTGCGCACAGATGATAGATCTCGTCCTGCTGTGTAGCCAGCTGATTCCATTTTTTCAGTTCCTGATCCATCTTTCAATCCGCCACCTTTATTCCAAAATTTGCAGGATTTCATCCGGCGATTTTCTCTGATAATGGCGAGGAGAGGGCACGCTGTCCGCAGCCGCATACCCAACGGGGAACAATGCAATCAATTCATAGTCCCGCATTTCCGGATAAATCTGTTTCAAACGAGGGGCGTCAAAATGCCCCACCCAGGTGGTGGCCAGACCAAGATCATAAATCCGCAGCATCATATGGGTAGCTGCAATGCTGGCGTCTACATCCGCAAAATTCCGGTCATCGAAAGCCCTGACCCAGGCTTCTTCCGTGCGATACCCTACCACCAGAAAAGTATCCGCACCAAAGGTACAGGGGGAAACCTGCTGCAACTGCTGTTTTGCCTCTGCGGAACGCAGCCAGAAAATTTTGAACGGCTGCTTATTGACAGCAGTGGGAGCTTGATTTGCAGCTTCTATGATCTGCATGATCATATCCGGGGCAACCTTCCTGCCTGAAAACTGGCGGCAGGAGTAGCGGTTCTCTGTTAATTTTTGAAATTCCATTTTAAGACCTCCTGTGTGTTACTCTTTTGCGATCGATTCAAATGTTGCCCCCAATGTATGGAGCAGAGCGTAGGGAGAGACCTCAAGCAAAAGCCCGATTTTCCCTCCGGACAGATAGATGGTTTCCCAATTCAGGGCGCTGCGCTCCACAATCGTTGGCAACTGAGTTTTCATACCAAATGGAGAGCAGCCGCCATGTGTGTAGCCTGTCAGTGATTGAAAGATATCCGGCTCCACCATTTGCAGATTTTTGACGCCTACAAGAGAAGCGGCCCTTTTCAGATCTAGCTTTTTTTCTGCGGGTAAGCAAAATACATAGTAACCGCCTTTGCGGTCAGATGTGACCAATGTTTTGAACAAGCGGTCGGTTTCATCACCAAAGTGGAAATAGGCCGCCACATCTTTTGCGGCAATCGGCCCGTTTTCTGGATATTCCATTGTAGAATATGAGATATCATTTTGTTTCAGGAATGCAATTGCTGCGGTTTCCATTCTTAAGTTCCTCCCCTCAAAACAAGTAGTCCAATATTTGACCATATTATTATAGTCAAATATTGGACTACTGTCAAGAGGGAATCAATCAAACAATTTATTTGATTCAGCCTGCGCCCTTATCCCATTCATATGCCTGACCCAAGAAAGCTGTTCTTTTTCCTTATCTGGAGCTGGATTTATTTCTAAAAGCTTTGTTATCAACTGCTCCATTCTGTGATGTGCGGTTTCGTCAATCTCCCAAAGATGCGGAAAGAACTTCTCCGTCAAAATCAAATCATTCAATAGCACCTGATTATTTTCCTCAAGAAATGCCCTACGCATCCTGCCATATTTGCCGAGTATCTGTGTTTCTGCATTTACTAATCTAATGTCAGGGATAAAGTAGTCCCCACATTGAATATAGGGTAAATTCTGCACCATAATAGTACCTCCACTTAATCTTATTTGCATTTTGATTGTACCGAAAAGAAAAGAAAAAGTGAAGTTTGTCGCATACACAAATGAGCGATACCCGATCATTCAAACCAAGTACCGCTCATTTTCTTTTTTGCTAACCTCGACTGCCAGATGCCATAATCATTGAAAATTTGTTGCTTCCTGTATTATGGGCACCCAGCTTTAAAGGTGGCTTTTTGATTTATAATGTATGAGCTAATAATTCATCATATGATTTATCGCTTAGATACTTAGGCGCAACATCAAACACAGTTATAGCGCCAGTATTTCCTTCTTTATGAAGACGATAAACTGCTCTTGCATAAGCTGCTAAAACACTTCCTGTAAATTCAGGATTTGAATCAAGCTTTAATGAATATTCAATTACATGCTTGTTTTCATCATTAAGACCGGTTGTTCCACTACGAATAACAAAGCCACCATGAGGTAGATTACTATGATTTTTCTTTAATTCCTCTTCAGAAATAAAATGAACAATTGTATCATAATCTGCAAAATAGTTAGGCATATTCACAATTTCATTTCTTACATATTCTTCAGATGCTCCATCCTCAAGAACAACAAAGCATTCTCTTAAATGCTTGTCTCTTATTGAAAGCTTAGGCATTTCTCCATTTCTTACACGAGCAATAGCTTCGTCCTTAGGAATAGTATATTGTCTTGCATCCTTTACGCCTTTTATTCTTCTAATGGCATCACTATGGCCTTGAGAAACACCTTTTCCCCAGAAGGTATAATCTTCTCCATTAGGTAAAATTGATTCCATTATTGCGCGATTTAAAGAAAACATACCAGGGTCCCATCCGGTTGAAATAAGACCTAAATAACCACCTTCTTTAGCTGCTTGCTCAACATTTTTAAAATGAGTAAGAATATTTGCATGGGTATCAAATGAATCCACAACATTAAAATATTTAGCAAGCTCTGGGGTTTGACTTGGAAGGTCAGTTGCAGAACCACCACATAGTATCATCACATCAATTTTATCCTTAAATGATAATATATCATTCATATGATAAGCATTTACACCATATTCTTTTAAATCTAATGTCTTAGGATTCCTTCTTGTAAAAACGCCAACAAGCTCCATATCACTACATTTTTTTACTGCCGCAGCTACGCCACGACCTAAATTTCCAAAACCACAAATTCCAATTTTAATCATTTTTTCAGCTCCTTTATTACAACTAATTTTAACATAAACCAAAGTTTAAGGTCAAATAAAAAGATATGCTATATTAAATTAAGCATATCTTTTTGCATCTTATTTTTGTTTAAATGAAAGTGTTGCACGGGTTAGTTCTTCATCTTCACGTTTAATTAAAAAGCTATAGGTATTATCATCAATAAGCTTACGATAAACCTTAAGTATATTTCCTTCAAATGCTTCATGGATATAGCTTATTTCAATGTCTGTTATATCAATTGTTTTAAGATATGCTGTATTAAAGGTATTTATTAAGTATTTAATATAGCATACATTATTAACATGACCTGAATAATCAATTTCCGTTGGCAGCATTCTTACAGAATAAATATAATCATCCTCATTAAAAACAGTTAAATTCCTTTTAGTTCGACCAATAAGTCTATTAGGTCCTAAATCCATTTCCTCAGGATAGCCGATATCAGAAAGTTTTTTTACTTCTCTTGTTTTTATATCAACAGGACATATTTCTGATTTACAGAAAAATAAATCTTCGTCATTATGCTTAAATCCTGTTTCAATTTCAAATAAATAGGTACTTTTTTTAGTCGTATAGCTTAAGGCGTCCATTGCCTCATCAAAATCAGGTAAACGATTAAAATGAAGCTTATGCTTAAGTACAACTAAAACCGCATTATTTCTAGATGCAATTATTGAATTATCAAAGTCATACTTACGGAAAAAATCAGTAACCATGTTTTGAGTAATTTGACAGGCATCGACAATGCCTAGCTTTAATTTAAAATCAACATTTGAAAACTTAACTATTTGATGCTCACTATATTTATAATTCATATAAATCACCTACGCAATAAGAGCACTCTTTATATCAATTTCATCACTTTTAATAATGATTTCTTCATTGTTATTTGAACCAACAAGATAGCCATCACTTGTAATTCGTTTGGCTTTATATATCGTTCCTTGATAAACAAAGCTATGATTAAGAATAATACTTAATTCCTGATATTGATGAATTAATGCTTTAGGATTAGTATCTATAAGCATATCATAATGCTTTAAGATTAAATCAATTAATTGATCATTGCCAATTTTTACATAATCAAGTACCCCTGGCACATCAAGCTCTGGCTTTGGCAACATATTAAGACCAATCCCAACAATAGACGCCTCAAAATCTGTTCTATATTCATCCTCAATTAAAATACCACATATCTTTTTAGAATCAACATAAACATCATTAGGCCACTTAATCCCGGCATCTATACCAATATCTCTTAATGCAAGACAAACAGCCATCGGAGCGATTATTGTATTATTATGTTTTTCTTTAAACAAAATAGATACAATTATATCTAAAGAAGATGACCAAACACGATTATATCTTCCTCTTCCCTTCGTTTGTCTTTTAGCAACTAAACAATCCTTGTCCTTAAACAAATGATAATTAGCCTTAAAAAAATCGTTAGTGGACTCAATCGAATCCACCCGATACATTGTATAATTATTATTAAATGAATAATTATCTAATCTGATATTATCCATTATTTTAAAGCCTCTAATAATGCCTCTAAGCCTTCAGTTGTTGAAACATTATAAACCGCTACATCCTTACTAGTTTTCTTAATAAAGCTTGATAATGTAGCTCCTGGTCCAATTTCAACAAATGTATCAACACCATGCTCAATCATATAACGAATTGAATCCTCAAAGTAAACACTATGGCAAATTTGACGTTCAAGAATATCATTAATATTTTCCTTAAGCTCAGTGCCAGTTACGTTATAAACAATCTTATACTTAGGATTATGAGGTATAAATTCATCTAATTTAGATCTAAGTTCTTGTGATGCCTTAGTAAGTAATGATGAATGGAAGGCACCTGATACATTTAAAGGTAGAGCTCTTCTAGCTCCCGCTGCTAAAAGTAAAGGACAAGCCTTATCAATGGCAGCTGCGTCTCCTGTAATTACAATTTGACCTGGACAATTATAGTTGGCAATTTCACATACACCTTCTACATTCTTTATAGTATCTAAAATAACCTCACGTGAAAGACCAATAATCGCAGCCATTTTAGTTGTACCTAAAGGTAGGGCATTTTGCATAATATTACCACGACAAGTTATAATATCAAGTGCATCTTTAATATTCCATACATCCGCAAATGTAAGAGCACTATATTCACCAAGAGATAGGCCACAAGCATATTCTGGCTCAATACCATTCTCTCTTATACAAGATGCAATCGCATAAGACGTAAGAAGCATTGCCTTTTGAGCATAAGCAGTTTGATTTAAAACACCTGCTTTATCCTCGAAGCATAATTCCTTAATTTCTGGATTAGCATCGTATAATGCCTTTACACTTTCATATTTTTCATAAAAGTCGCGTCCCATACCAACAGCTTGGGCACCTTGACCTGCAAAACAAAATGCAATTTTCATAATTTCCTCCTAGCTAATCTTACGATATTTTTGATATCTATTTTCTAATAATTCTTCTTTTTTCATTTTTTGAAGTTCATTAATTTTGGCAATTAGCTTTGATTTTAATTCCTTAATAAATTCATCTGAAATAAAACGAATACCACCAGCAGGCTCTTTTATTATTTCATCAACAATACCATATTCATGTAAATCGTGGCTTGTCATTTTCATCATTTGGGCTGCATCTTCAACCTTAATGGTATCCTTAAATAAGATTGATGCGAAGCCCTCAGGTGATAATACTGAATATACAGCATTTTCAAACATATAAATATAATCTGATACCGTAAGAGCTAAAGCTCCACCAGAACCACCCTCAGAAAGAACAATAGCTATAACGGGAACCTTAAGTGTTGAAAACTCCATTAGGTTTCTTGCAATCGCTCTAGCTTGACCACGCTCTTCAGCTCCACGACCAGGATATGCTCCTGATGTATCTACAATCGTAATAATTGGACGATTAAATTTTTCAGCCTGATGAGCAAGCCTTAAAGCTTTACGGAAGCCTTCAGGAGAAGTCATGCCAAAGTTACGCTTAATACTTTCATTAAGATTCGTTCCTTTAGCTTGACCAATTACCGTAACAGGGATATCTCCTAAATAACCAATACCTGCAATAATACTTTGATCATCAGCATAATATTGATCACCATGGAGCTCATAAAAATCCGTAATAAGCTTATCAATTAAAGCCTTAGCCTTAATACGCTTAGCACTTCTTGCAATCGTTACACGATCCCATGCTGTTAAATTAGAATAGGTTTCCTCTTTAAGCTTGTGAAGACTTAAAGAAACGTCTTTAAACTCATTTGATGTTGGATCAAGGCTAATTAGCTTTGATTCTAATTCTTCAATTTTACGTTCATTTTCTTCAAGTATCATACTATCTATAATTATGAAGTCTTAAAAGATAAGCTAAGGTAGACTTCATATCCTTTCTTTCCACAATATTGTCAATATAACCCTTTTCAAGTAAGAATTCAGACGTTTGGAATTCCTTAGGTAATACTTCTTTTATTGTTTTTTCAATGACACGCTTTCCAGCAAAGCCAATTAAGGTTTTTGGTTCTGCAAGAGTAATATCAGCAAGTGAAGCGAATGAGGCACTAACCCCACCAGTTGTTGGGTCAGTTAAAACAGCAATATAAAGCTCGTGCTCCTTAAGTCTAGCAACAGCCTCACTTGTTTTAGCCATTTGGAAAAGAGAAATAATTCCCTCCTGCATACGAGCTCCACCTGAGCAGGTAAATAAAATAACAGGACGATGCATTTTTATAGCAAGTTCACAAAGTCTTGTAATCTTTTCGCCACAAACACTACCCATTGAACCCATAATAAAATGACTATCCATAACACCTACTAAAGTACTAATTCCTTCAATTTTACCATCAACACAAATAATTGATTCATCAATTTGCGTTTGAGCTTGAGCTTTATTAAGCTTATCGACATAGCCAGGGAAATCAAGGTGATTTTCAGCTATATCTGTAAATAGTTCTTTAAAGCCCTCATCCATAATCATTTTTAGACGATCTTTAGCATATAAGCGCGCATTATAGCCACATGATGGGCAAACAAATAAAGCACTTTCATAATCAGCCTTAAAAAGATTTTTCCCACATGATGGACATTTACACATTAAATCATCAGGAACCTCTTTAGGTGATACTTCTTCATTCTTTTTTCTTAAATTTAATTCTTCAAGAAGAGTATTAAATTCATTAATCTCTTCTTTACGCTTGTTGAATACGTTTTGCATTTTGTTCAAACTCCTTTAGGAATTCCTCTACAAAGCCAGTATCATAATATCCCAAAATAAAGGTAGGGTGATGTAGCAATACATAGTGGAACTCAGTTGTTGTTTTTATACCATCAATAATTAGCTCCTCTAAAGAAGCACGCATTTTACGAATACACTCTAAACGCGTTGGTGCAAAAACAATTAGCTTTAAAATCATTGAATCATAATATGGTGGAATTTGATATCCTGCATAAACCGCTGTATCAATTCTTACACCCTTACCACCAGGAACGTGAATAAAATCAATAGTACCAGGACATGGTCTAAAATCATTATTCATATCCTCAGCGTTAATACGACATTCCATCGCATAGCCTAAAATCTTAATATCCTCCTGTTTATAAGGAAGAGGAAGACCATAAGCCGTTTTAATCATTGTTTTTACAATATCAACATTACAAATAGATTCCGTAACAGAATGTTCTACCTGAATACGAGTATTCATTTCAATGAAATAAAAATTTTCATCATTATCAACTAAAAATTCAATTGTACCAACAGAGTCATAATTAACAAACTTGCAGGCCTTAATAGCCGCTTCATGTAGTTTTTCCTTAAGTTCCTTAGAAATACACTGGCAAGGTGCTTCCTCAAGCATTTTTTGCTTACGACGCTGCAAAGAACAATTTCTTTCAAAAAGGTGAATCGCATTACCATGCTTATCACACATTACCTGAACCTCAATATGCTTAGGATTAACGATAAACTTTTCAACATATAATTCATCATTTGCGAAAAATTTTTTCGCTTCTTCTTTAGCTTCATTATACATTAGGTCAAATTCATCAGCTGAAGAAACCATACGAATTCCCCCACCACCACCAGCAGAGGCTTTAATTAAAACCGGGAACCCAATTTTAATAGCGATTTCCTTTCCTTCTTCAAGACCAACAGCCTTATAAGAACCAGGCACAATAGGAACACCGGCTTCCTTCATCATACTAATAGCCATTGATTTATTACCCATTTGATCCATAACAGTAGGATTAGGTCCAATCCAGGTAATACCACATTTTTCAACCATTGAAGCGAAAATAGGACTTTCTGATAAGAAACCAAAGCCAGGGTGAATCGCATCACAACCAGTTAAGCAGGCAATACTTAAAATATTTTCCATATTTAAATATGAATCTGAGCTTGATGGCCCACCAACACAATAGGCTTCTGTGGCAAGCTCACGATGAAGAGCACTTTCATCAGCTGTAGAATAAATCGCAACAGTCTTAATTCCCATTTCTTTACAGGCTCTTATGATTCTAACAGCTATTTCTCCACGATTGGCAATTAATATTTTTTTAAACATATTATTCACCTATTGCAAATAGCTTAGCTCCAAATTCGACCATTTGTCCTTCTTTAACTAAAATTTCCTTTAATATTCCATCACAAGGTGAAGTGATTTCATTCATAACCTTCATAGCTTCAATAATACAAAGCTTTTGTCCCTTTGTTACACGCTCACCAACACTTACAAATGGCTTAGCATCAACAAATGGTGCTTGATGGAATGTTCCAACAAGAGGTGCGGTTACATATTCATATGAAGTATTTTCCTCATCATCATTATTTTGAGGTAATGAGGTAGGGACTAAGGCTCCATTAGGAATAACATTTGTAACTACCTGTGTAGGCTTTTCAAGCTTAATTTTTATATTATCTATTTCAAGATCAATTGAACTGACAGTTGATTTTTCAAACATTTTAATAATTTTTTCAACATCTTCTAGCTTCATTTTATTCCTCCTATCTATTTTTTATTTTCTCACTAACTAAATTACACACATCATTTACAGTTTGTAAAGATTGCATCGTTTCCCATTCAATTTTAATTTCAAATTTTGTTTCAAGCTCTAATATAAGCTCAACTGCATATAGGGAATCAATTCCAAGATCCTCTTTAAGACGAGCATCTGGTGTAATCATATTTTCATCAACGTTTGCACATTCAATAAGGAGATTTTTAATTTGTTCAAACATAATAATCCCTCCTACTTATTTTTTTGTTCTGTCCAGAAATTATTTAATAAAACCTTATAGGCTCCTAGAGAAAAAGGAGGTTTTTTCAAAATAGTAAGCTCCTCTTCTGATAAAACACCATTTTTAATAAAGTTAGAACCAGCTTCTTTAAACTTATTTAAAAAGCGTTCCTCACGATCCCCGGTTTTAAGTTCAATTAAGGTTTTTAATTGTGGACATAAAATTGCTGTATAGTTACCCTTGCCACAGATGGCATCATATTGGGTAAGTAATGAATCAAATACATTTGTAGCCTCCGTATAAGCACAGCTTGAAATGACAACAAACTTCTTATTTGAAACATCAAAACGAATTCCATGAAATGATTGGCCATCAAGAGGAGCCTTTTGGCCCTCATAAGTGCACATAAAAGGCATCATTCGGTCAGTAAATAGCTTCATTGTGCCAGGCATACCAAAAAAATATAGTGGGTATGATTCAATAAAGATATCACATTCCATTATTTTTTTTATCATTACACTAGCATCATCATTTTTAATTACACACTCACCAGGAGTTCTTCCCCAGCAAGAAAGACATCCTAAGCAAGGCTTAATATTTAAATCATTAATCCAAACATATTCAGCTTCATATGAAGAATCCGCTAGAATGATTCCCTCAACGAAAGCCTTTGTAGCTTTAAATGTTGAGGAATTATTACCCTTAGGACTTCCGTTTAGAATTAAAACCTTTTTAGGCATTATTCTTCACTCCCATAAACCTGAGCCTTATTAACAGCTGTAAAAGTCATTGATCCCTTAGAATAAATCTTATCATCAACCTTTACAACCGCATCAAATGATGTAAGAGGTCCAGCTTGACGTGTTTTAGTAACTGTAATAACTAAACGATCACCAGGAATTACGGGCTTAATAAATTTAAAATTATCAACCTTTAATAAAACATATATTAAATCAGGATTAGTCCCATCATCTTCCATAACTAGGCTTGATAGCTGAGCACACGCCTCAACAATTAAAACACCTGGCATAATTGGTGAATCAGGAAAATGCCCCATAAAATAAGGCTCATTAACCGAAACACACTTAATACCTGTTGCACTAACATTTGGCTCAAGCTCAGTTACACGCTCAATCATTTGGAAGGGTGGACGTTGCTTGATACGCTTGTTAATATCATTAATATTCATCATAGGGATAGTCCTCCATCAAGTGTTATTGTTTGTCCTGTAATATAAGCTGATGCATCTGAGGCTAAGAAGCTTACTAAATTAGCTACATCCTCAGTACGTCCTAACTTATGAAGAGGAATATTTTTTAAATATTCTTCCTTCTTCTCAACTGGAATATGATCTAGCATTTCTGTTTCAATAAAGCCAGGAGCTACCGCATTAACGCGAATACCATAAGGTGCAAGCTCCTTAGCTAAAGTTTGTGTCATAGAGTTTACCGCCCCCTTAGTAGCGCTGTAAACACTTTGACCAGGTAATGAGAATTTACCAGATACACTTGACATATTTATAATAACACCTGCTTTTTTTCTAAACATTTTTAAAGCTGCTTGTTGAGCACAGTAAAAATAGCCCTTAACATTTAATTGAAAGCAGTCATCTAATGTTTGGCTTGACATCATAAGTAAAAATTCATCACGAACGATACCAGCATTATTTACAAGAACGTCAATAGAGCCATATTCCTTATAAACATCACGAATCATAGCCTTTACATCATCAAGTTTTGATACGTCAGCCTTATAAATCATTCCTTCGCCACCATTGTTTTTAATCTCATCAAGAGTAGCTTGAGCGTGAGATTCAGAATGACTATAATTTACAACTACAGCATATCCATCCTTTGCAAGACGAATAGCACATGCACGACCGATGCCCTTAGAAGCACCTGTTACAATTGCAACCTTCATTATAAACACCTCTTACTTCTTTAATACAACAGCACAATAAGAACCACCAGAACCATAAGCTGTAACTAAAATAGTTTGTAAATTCTTAGCCTCTACTGTTGTTTCCTTAATATTAGAAGAAACTAAATATGCCTTAGATGAAGCAATATCTCCACCAAGCATTAAAGCAGCATGAGCACAAGATAGAGCAGCTGATGCAGCACGACCCTCACCTGTATATCTTCTTACGTTGATAATTGGTAATTTAGCTAAAGAATCACCAAATACTCTTCTGTATGAGCTTAGCTCTTCATTATCAATAATATGGTTACCATTTGCGAATCCACAAATAGCATCAATCTCATTAAGAGATACACCAGCCTCAGCTAATGCTTCATTAATAGCAGCATCTAAAGCCTCAGATGAGCCCTCAAGAGTACCGAACTTAACATTCTTATGAGTCATACCATAGCCAGCAACATAAGCATACTTCTTAGCACCACGAAGGTTTGCAGAAGCTTCTGACTCACATACGATTGTTGTCGAACCATCAGCTAAAGTAAAGCCCTTAGCATTTTCATATGGCTTTGTAGGATTTTGAGCAACATAGCCAAGCTTATTATAAAGCTCAGAAATAATTTCAATATTTTCATCACTACCTGAAGCAAGTACAACCTCTTCTTGACCTTGCTCGATAATATTCTTAGCATAAGCTACAGCCGCAAGACCAGATTGAGCACCATTTGTAATAGTTACATTATAACCCTTAACACCTGAGCAAATTGATAAATATCCACCAGCGGCGTTGTATACAGTATTAGGGAAGTTAAAGGCACTACCAGATGCATTACCCTTTGAAGCGATATTTTCCTCAAATAGGCAGCCCATACCTAAAGCTCCTTCACTTGTACCAACAACGATACCAAGCTTTGTAGCATTTTCATCAGTAATTGTGTAGCCTGCATGCTTTAAAGCAGCCATACCAGAAACAGCCTCTAGCTTAGAAAAGTTATCAAGCTTACGATAGAAGGCCATCTTTAAGCCAAGCTCCTCATAATCAGGTTGACCGACAGTTGAATTTACACAAGATGATTCTACTGTAACATCATTTGCTACATTTTCAATATATTTTGAAACACCATTTCCAAGAGGTGAAACAATACCAAAGCCAGTAATATATGTCTTTTCCTTTTTTTCTGGTAAAACAACATTACCCTCACTCTTAGAGAAAATAATACTTGCGTTATTTCCACCAAAGGCAAATGAGTTAGACATTACAGTCTTTAGCTCCTTCTTACGAGCAACATTTGGAACAAAATCAATCTTACCTGCTTTTTCCTTTAAAGCAACTAAATCCTCATCAGAATAGCCAAGAGTTGCAGGAACAATATTAGATGTTAAAGCCTTAATGGCGAAAACAGCTTCAATTGCACCAGCGGCACCTAAGCAGTGACCTACCATTGGCTTAGTTGAAGATACACTTAAATCATCATTTGTTTCATCAAAGATAGTGTGAAGTGATAAGAATTCAGCGTTATCATTCTTAGCTGTACCAGTACCATGGGCATTGATATAGCCAATTTCCTTAGCCTCAACACCAGAATTTTTTAAAGCCCAGCGAATAGCGTTCATTTGTCCTTCGCCATCTTCTCTTGGAGCTGTAATATGATGAGCATCTGAAGAAACACCAGAGCCTAAAACCTCACAATACATATGAGCACCACGAGCCTTAGCGTGCTCATAAGACTCAACAATAACAATACCTGAGCCCTCACCTAAAGTGATACCTGTACAGTGATTGAATGATGAGCAAGGATTAGAATCTAGAGCATGTAGAGCAAGGAATCCTGCATAAGGAACAGATGCAAAGGCATCAGCTCCACCGGCAACAACAACATCAGCCTTACCAGCACGAATTAAATCACATGCGTAAGCAATTGAAATAGTTCCTGCAGCACATGCATTAGCAATATTAGTTACAGTACCACCAGCATTTAAATCGCCAGCAACCTGAGATGCAATAGCTGAAATTGGCATCTTTGTAACATCAGAAGCATCACGACCATTCTTGTAGTAGTGTTCAATTGAAACAACACCACCAACACATGAACCAATGATAACACTTACTCTTGAAGAACCTTGAAAATCAGCAAGCTTAGCATCAGCTACAGCCTCACGTGCAGCCTTAATACAAAGCTTAGATACACGGTCAAGATTATCTCCCTTAGATTCAATATCACTAAGATCAGTTGAAACCTCAGCAGCTAGCTTAGCATAGCAATCTGTAGTATCTACAGACTTAGTTTCCTTAATTCCAGATACAGAATTAATCGCATTTGTAAAGCATTCCTCTACATTATTACCAATTGCACTGATCATACCTAAACCAGTAACAACGCATCTATTTTTATTTTCTGTCATATTATTTTTTCCTTTCGATTTATATTTAAAAAATGGTTGCAAATAATATGCAACCATCTGCTTGAATTAATTGTGTGATACGATATAAGCAGCTAAAGTATTAATATTTTGGAAATTTTCCTTAGCTACACCTGACATAGAAACGCCAAATGTTTCATCGATATAAGTAATTAATTCGATTGAATCAATTGAATCTAGACCAATTCCGTCACCGAATAACATAGTGTCATCTTCAAGTTCTGAAGCATCTACTCCTAAATTATTTGTGAAAAATTCCTTTAGTTTTCCTTTGATTTCTTGTTCTGTCATAATATGATTCTCCTTTATTTTTTTAATCTTAATATAATTTTAATGAATTTCATTAATAATTATCTGTTTAATTCATTTTCTACTTTTTATGTTATAATAAATACAACTAGGAGGTTTAGCTATGAACAATATTAATGGTTTAATCAAAGCTAATCAAATATCTAATAAATTAACTAAAGAATCTATTCAAGAGGCTCTTTTAGTTTTACTTTCTAAAAAAGCTATTGAAGAAGTTAGAATAACTGAAATTGTCAAAAAAGCGGGAATTTCAAGAACTGCATTTTATAATAATTACACCTCAAAAGAGGAGGTACTAAATGATATTATTACAACCTTTTTAAAGTCAATTAATAAAAGAATACATATTTATGAAAATCCAACAAGCTATCATTGGTTTTTAACCTTCTTTACAGAAGTTAAAAAAAATGCTCGTTTTTTCAGTTCCATTTCAACTGTAATTCCAAGATATTTATTAAATTTGACTCCTAATGGAGAAAATGATTCTAACAATGTCTATGAGCAAAAAGCATTTGAAGCAGCCATAGGTGTGTTAATTTATACATGGCTTAATGACCCTAAGGAATCTCCAAGTGAAATGGCAATCATTTGTGAGAAAATGTTTAAGGGTTTTAGTAATATAACATATATTACCAAAAATGTATAATCAACATTACATTGTTGACTAAATTTTATCATTATTTGAATTATCATTCAACCTTTTATATTCGGAGTGTACACTTTTTGTCATTTTGTAAACTCATCGTTTACAATTTAATTTCCATTTATTTTTTATAAAACATGTTATATACTAGACATATAGAAAGTTGGTACTGATATGAGAATAAAACAAAAATCATTACTTAAACTTAATATTTTAATTAAAGGCCTTTTCGCTTAATTGCGAAA
>ENA-OOQP01000658-OOQP01000658.1-human-gut-metagenome-genome-assembly--contig:-NODE-658-length-15395-cov-2.018318_pt1 | contig 15395 bp, 16 predicted proteins | sample MGYA00241266_ERZ501171 | MGnify/ENA primary metagenome ERZ501171 (study PRJEB25962, sample SAMEA2042501) | human gut metagenome | biome: human gut; feature: human-associated habitat; material: faeces...
GATATTACGGTTCGGGGAAGGGTTTCCTGCAATCGCAGGTGCCGTCTCGTGAATTGGGATAAAATAACAGGATAAATCGCAGGAGGATATAGAAATGAAAGCAAATGGACATGTATTTAAATATGGAGACAATGTAGATACAGACGTTATCATCCCGGCAAGATATCTGAATTCTTCCGACCCGGCAGAACTGGCGACACACTGTATGGAAGATATTGACAAGGACTTTGTAAAGAACGTAAAAAAAGGAGACATTATCGTAGCGGAGAAAAACTTCGGATGCGGTTCTTCCAGAGAACATGCGCCCATTGCCATCAAAGCGGCAGGCGTAAGCTGCGTTATCGCAGAGACCTTCGCCAGAATTTTCTACCGCAATGCCATCAACATCGGACTTCCCATTATCGAGTGCCCGGAGGCGGCAAAGGCGATTGAAGCGGGGGATGAAGTGGAAGTAAACTTCGATTCCGGCGAAATTAAGGATTTAACCAAGAATACTTCTTACAAGGGTCAGGCATTCCCTCCTTTCATGCAGAAGATTATTGCTGCGGAAGGTCTGGTCAACTACATCAACCAGAAATAAAAAGGATTTCGGGAAGCTTTTTTGGAAACGAAGGAAAGATTTTGCAAGACATGACTTGAAACATATGTTCGATTGTGGTATGCTGTAAACTACAGTTAAAGAAAGGTGAGCAGACACATGATAGCATTTGTTCAGGGAGAAATTGCAGATATTACGGAAGATACCGTAGTACTTTCCGTCAATGGATTCGGTATCAATGTTCATATATCCGGCCGGGTGGCGGCAGAGCTGCCCGGTATCGGAGAAAAAGTAAAGCTGCATACCTATACGCTGGTGCGTGAGGATGCTTTTTTACTTTACGGCTTTTTACATAAAAATGATTTGGAGCTTTTCAAAAAATGCATTACTGTAAACGGCATCGGCCCCAAGGGTGCACTGGCGATTTTGTCCACCATGGACGCGGATGCTCTGCGTTATGCCATTTTATCCAAGGATGCCAAGGCAATCGCCAAGGCTCCGGGTATCGGACAGAAGACGGCGGAACGGCTTATCCTTGACTTAAAGGACAAGGTTTCCTATGATGATACCATGATAAGCATGGAAGTATCGGAGCATGCGGGAGGTGCCGTGCAGAGTGAAGCCGTAAAGGAAACCATAGAGGCACTTGTTGCCTTAGGCTACGGACAGACCGAAAGCATGCAGGCGGTCGGCAAAATTCCGAATGCGGAGGAAAAGGACAGCGGTGCTCTCTTAAAGGAAGCACTCAAGTATCTGTTCTGATACCGTGTATCGGTTCGAATTGGGATATCGGATTTTGGATAGAAAGTATTGAGGACAAAAATGGCACGTACAATAGAAACCAATATTACGGAAGAGGACAGCAGAATAGAAGGTTCCCTACGCCCCCAGTGCCTTGCCGACTACATCGGTCAGGAAAAGGTAAAGCAGAATTTAAAGGTCTATATTGAGGCGGCAAAAAAGAGGGGCGATGCACTGGACCATGTGCTTTTTTATGGTCCGCCCGGATTAGGAAAGACCACACTGGCAGGTATTATCGCCAACGAAATGGGCACCCATATGAAGGTGACCAGCGGTCCGGCGATTGAAAAGCCGGGAGAAATTGCGGCTATTTTAAACAATCTGCAGGAGGGAGACATTTTGTTTGTGGACGAAATCCACCGCCTGAACAGACAGGTGGAGGAGGTTCTTTACCCTGCCATGGAGGATTTCTGCATTGATATTATGATTGGAAAGGGCTCTTCCGCCCGTTCCATCCGTCTGGATTTACCGAAGTTTACCCTGATTGGCGCTACGACGAGAGCCGGTATGCTGACGGCACCTCTGCGCGACCGTTTCGGAATGATACACCGTCTGGAGTTTTACACCATTCCGGAGCTGCAGCATATTGTGAAGCAGTCCGCCTCCCTTTTACAGGTGGAGATTGACGAGGGAGGATCCCTGGAGCTTGCAAGGCGAAGCCGCGGGACGCCGCGACTTGCCAATCGAATTTTAAAAAGAGTGCGGGATTTTGCCCAGGTAAAATACGACGGCAGGATTACGGAAGAGGTGGCTAAGACGGCGCTTGACCTTATGGATGTGGACAAGATGGGTCTGGATCATATCGACCGGAATCTGCTCCGTACCATGATTGAAAAGTTTGACGGCGGTCCGTGGGACTGGATACGCGGGCGGCTGCCATCGGCGAGGATGCCGGCACCATAGAGGATGTATATGAGCCTTTTTTAATCCAGAACGGTCTTTTAAACCGCACTCCGCGGGGAAGGGTTGCCACGGATCTGGCTTACCGGCATATGGGACTTCTGTAAGAGTATTTTTATAAGAAACCGCTTGCCTTAAGGGTCTGTTTGCGATACAATAAACCAGTATACTATACGACGTTTTGATAGTATCTGACCTGAGAAGGGGGTAGGATTATGTCTTCTAAAACAGATGCGGAAGTAATTATCGGGGGCAAGATTTATACATTATGCGGTTATGAAAGTGAAGAGTACCTGCAGAAGGTAGCTTCCTATATCAACAGCAAACTGGACGAATATGGAAAGATAGATGCGTTCCGTATGCAGAATGCGGATACCCGTTCCGTCCTGATGCAGTTAAACATTGCGGACGATTATTTTAAGGCAAAGAAGCAGATAAGCCTTTTGGAGGAAGAACTTCATACCAAGGAAAACGAAATGTACGACTTGAAGCATGAACTGATTGCCACACAGATGAAGTTAGAGTCCATGGAAAAGAATGTAAAAGAATTACAGTCGGAAAACCATGAGAATGCCAAAAAGATTGTTCGTCTGGAAACCGAATTAAAAGAAACACATAGATAAGAAAGGGCGCTGTCCGGTGGGGCAGCGTTATTTTATATATGGAAAAGAGAAATGTGGAACTGCTTGCTCCGGCAGGAAATTATGAATGTTTTTTGGGAGCTATACAGGCGGGAGCGGATGCCGTTTATTTAGGCGGAAGCAAATTCAGTGCAAGAGCCTATGCGGACAACTTTACGGATGAAGAAATCTGCAAAGCTATTCTGTATGCCCATGTATGTGGGAAAAAAGTCTATATGACGGTCAATACCTTATTAAAGGACGGAGAGCTTTCCGAGCTGGTTCCCTATATGAAACCGTTTTACGAGGCGGGACTGGACGGTGTGATTGTGCAGGATTTCGGTGTATTTACCGCTCTGAAGGAAGCCTTTTCCGGTCTTTCCCTGCATGCCAGTACCCAGATGACCCTGACGGGCAGTATGGGTACGGCTTTTTTACAGAGCCTGGGGGCAGAGCGCATCGTTCCGGCAAGAGAGCTTTCCTTACAGGAAATCAGAAAAATCAAAGAAGATACCGGCATTGAAATAGAAGTCTTTGTGCACGGCGCCATGTGTTACTGTTATTCGGGACAGTGCCTCATGAGCAGCATCATAGGCGGACGCAGCGGCAACAGGGGCAGGTGCGCCCAGCCCTGCAGACTTCCCTATCAGGTGGAAACTGCGGGAGGAAACAGCGGAAAAAAGGAAGTGTATCCGCTCAGCATGAAGGATATGTGTACCTTATCCATTCTGCCGGATCTGATTGAGGCAGGCGTGGACTCTTTTAAGATAGAAGGACGTATGAAGAAGGCGGAGTATGCAGCGGGAGTAACCTCCGTATACCGGAAATATATTGACCGGTATTTTCAGGTTGGAAGGGAAGGGTACCGGGTGGATAAAAAGGATTTGGAATTTTTATCTTCCCTGTATATCCGTTCTCAGATTCAGGACGGTTATTATTACAAGCAGAACGGTGCGGATATGATAACACTTAACTCCCCAGCCTACAACGGCAGTGAAGAGTCCGTGCTGAAACGCATCCGGGAGACCTATATCGACGTACCGGCGGAGAAAAAGAAAAAAGCACCCGTCAGCATGGAGATTACCCTTCATGTGGGGAAGCCTGCTGCCTTTCGTGTAAAAGTGCTGCAGACGGAAAGAGAAATATTCCTTACGGGTCCGGAGGTGGACAAGGCGCAGAAAAATCCCATCACGGAGGAAAATGTCAGGAAGTGCTTCGGCAAGCTGGGCGATACGTTCTTTGCCGTCAGCCCGGAGCAGATGCACATAGAAATGGACGCCGACTGTTTTTATCCTTTAAAGACCATGAACGAGTTGCGCAGGCAGGGCATGGAGAAGCTGCTCAAACTCTATTATCCCATAGAAAGGACGGAAAATAAGGCAGAAGAAGTGCCTGCACAGGAAAATACTGCAGCACCGGACGGCAAAACGGGGCAGGCAGGAAAAGATACGGCGTCAGAATGTGCTGCAGGGCAAAGGAAAGCAGCCGCAAACGGACAGGAGCATGCGGTTCTTGTGCAGAAAAAAGAGCAGCTTACCGCTCTTCTGGAGAGTGATTTTTCTTACGATACGGTCTATCTGGAGTCGGATTTCCAAAACGAAGCAGGTGTTGTGGGAGAGGCGGAAACAGATGCTTGCCGAAACGGCGGAAAGAAAGTATACATTGCCCTGCCGTTTATCGTGCGAGACAAGGACAAGGATTTCCTTAAGAAGCTTCTTCCTCTTATGAACCGTGTGGACGGTGTACTGGTGCGAAATTTGGAAACACTGGGATTTTTGCAAAAAAACGATTACAAAGGAAACATTCGACTGGATGCAGGTATGTACTGCTTTAATAAGAAAACGGTTTCCTTCTATGAGCCGCTTGCGGAAAGCTACTGCATGCCGTATGAATTAAACCACAGGGAACAGAAGTCCTTATCCCGCATGGAAACGGGCATACTTACCGAGCATGTGGTGTACGGCCGCATTCCTCTTATGGTAACGGCAAACTGTACCCAGAGGACCATGGAGAAATGTATAAAATCTGCACATATGGGCGAAAATCGACTGAGGGACCGTTACAGGAAAGAATTTCCGGTTATGCTGCACTGCCGTTACTGCTATAATGTAATCCTAAATTCCGTGCCCCTTTCCCTGCATGATACTATTTCGATACAAACGGATGATATTCTGCGGATACAGTTTACGTCGGAGGACTACCGGGAAACGAAGGCAGTTCTTAAGTTCTTGAAAAACCGTATGGAAGGAGGCAGCATGGAGCCGCCCTTTACGGAATTTACCAAGGGACATGAAAAGAGGGGCGTGGACTAAGCATAAGAAAGGCAGGATAAGGGATGGAAATATGGGTTTCCGAGCTTTCAAAATACATCATATCGGTGCTGATGGTCATATACACGCTGGAATGCTTTTTAGCATTTTCCTATAAAAAGGAGAGGAAGAACACACTTTTTTACGTCAGACAGTGGTTCTACCTGTTTGCGGTGCAGTTCTTTGCCTTTTTTACCCTGTATGTGAAGCAGGGGGAGGGGGAGGATTATACCTATCCGGCCATATACATTGTGACGCAGCTTCTGCTCATCCTGATTTTGTCCTGTACCCATCTGATGTATGAGCAGTGCAACCGCCTTCTTTTAAATAACATGTGCATGCTGCTTGGTATCGGCATTATTATGCTTACGAGACTGGCGACAACGAAAGCCGTCCGGCAGCTTATGATTATGACGGTTTCGTTCCTGTTGGGACTTTTAGTGGTTTTCCTTATGGAAAAAGGGAAGAACTTCCGAAAAATGGGGATTTTGTACCTGCTTGTGGGCGTGTTGCTGCTGGCGGTGGTTCTGGTGCTGGGAAATGTAACCTCCGGTTCCAAGCTTTCCCTTACGTTCCGCGGCATTACCTTCCAGCCGTCGGAGCCGGTAAAACTTCTGTTTTTGTTTTACTTAGCCTCCTTTCTGGCGGAAAAAACGGATTTTAAGAGAGTGGTGCTTGTCAGCATAGGAGCGGCAGCCCATGTGCTTTTGCTGGTGGCGGAACGTGACCTCGGCAGCGCCCTCATTTTCTTTATGACATATCTTTGTGTGCTTTTCATGGCGACGAACAGCTATCTATATCTGACACTCGGCATAGCGGGACTTTGCGGCGGAGCGGTTGCAGCGTATAAGATTTTCCGTCATGTGCGGGTCAGGGTGCAGGCGTGGTGGAACCCGTTTGCCTACATTGACAACCAGGGTTTCCAGATTGCCCAGTCCCTGTTTTCCATAGGCGTCGGAGGCTGGTTCGGGTTAGGACTTATGAACGGTGGCCCGGAGGACATCCCATATGTGGAAACGGACTTTATTTTTTCTGCCATCTGTGAGGAAATGGGCATTGTTACCGGTATCTGCATTCTGCTGATTTCCGTAAGCAGCTTCCTTATGATGATGCAGATTGGACTGAAAACAGAAGATAAATTCTATAAGCTTATCTGTCTCGGCGGAGCCGTCACGTATCTGTTCCAGATATTTTTAACCATCGGCGGCGGTATCAAATTTATTCCGCTGACAGGTGTGACCTTACCCTTTATCAGCTACGGAGGCAGCTCTTTGCTTACTTCCATACTGTTATTTTATCTGATGCAGGCGGTCTATATCCGCTATCGGAAGGAAGGAGGTCACTGCCTTGAAAAAGCCTGAAGAGAAGAACAGCAGCATCTATGTGGTGATGTACAGCTTTGTATTCCTGTTTCTGGGTATGATTGCGTATCTGTGTCTGTATGTGAAACAGAACGGACAGGATTTGCTTAACAACAGCTACAACACCCGGCAGAAAATCCTTTTGGCGCAGAACTACCGTGGAAGCATTTATGCTTCCGGCGGGGAAGTGCTGGCGGAAACCAAGATAAAAAACGGCGCGGAGGAAAGAAAATACCCATACGGAAATCTTTTTTCCCATGTAGTGGGATATTCCACCCGGGGAAAAACGGGCGTGGAGGCACAGGCGAATGCCTACCTCATCCAGTCCAACATTCCGCTGTCGGAAAAAGTGATAAACGAAACCACCGGAGCGAAAAATCCGGGAGATAATGTCTATACCACCCTGCAGGTGCCGGTGCAGGAGGCAGCTTCCAGGGCGCTTGACAATTACAGGGGCGCCGTGATCGTAACGGAAGTGAAGACCGGCAAGGTGATTGCCATGGTTTCCAAACCGGATTTCGACCCGGACACTATTGCCGCGGACTGGGATAAGCTTTCGGAAAATACGGACAGCGCCATGCTGATGAACAGGGCAACCCAGGGATTATATCCGCCCGGCTCCACATTTAAGATCGTGACCGCCCTCTGCTTTATGCGGCAGCATCCGGAAGAATATGCATCCTATACCTTTAATTGTCCCGGATATTTCAAGACGGCAAATGCCCGGATTAACTGCTACCACGACATCAGCCACGGAAAGGTGGACTTTACGGAGTCCTTTGCCAAGTCCTGCAATTCCTCCTTTGCCAACATGGGAATGCAGATTGACAGGGAGACGTTTGAAAAGACGGTAAAGGAGCTTTCCTTTAATGAAAAACTGCCGGTTTCCTTTTTGTATTCCCAGAGCAGGTTTTCCTTTTCCGAAGAGTTTACCGATGCAGAGCGTCTGCAGGCAGCCATCGGTCAGGGGACCACGGTGATGACGCCGCTTCATCTGAACATGATTACCCAGGCAATCGCCAACGGCGGAGTGATGATGAAGCCCTATCTGATTGACTCTGTTACATCGGAGAACGGAACGGTGGGAAAGAAATTTTCACCGGAGGAATACAAAAGAGTGATGACAACGGAAGAGTCGGAGGCACTGACGGAGCTTATGAAGGCGGTTGTGGAAGAAGGTACGGCAAAGAAGGTGTCCGGTCTGGAATTTACGGTAGCGGGCAAAACCGGCTCCGCCGAGTACGGACAGACCAAGGGCGAAAGTCATGCCTGGTTTACCGGCTTCGCACCTGCGGAGGATCCCGAGATTGCAGTTACCATCATCGTGGAGGGCGCCGGAAGCGGCGGTGATTATGCGGTTCCCATGGCAAAGAGAATCTTCCGCGCCTATTTTGAACAGGAAAATTAAATATTGCGAAAGAAGACCGGATAGTCTATACTATGGATAGGTCAAGTTTTCATTTGACACACCAGAAGCGGCAGGAGGCATTGCAATGATTGAAGCAATTAGTTGCGGCGGTGTGGTTATTTTCCGGGGGAAAATTCTTCTTTTATACAAGAATTTCAAAAACAAGTATGAAGGCTGGGTTTTACCCAAGGGAACCGTGGAAGAGGGCGAGGAGTTCAAGGATACCGCCCTGCGTGAAGTACTGGAAGAGTCAGGTACCAGACCGGTCATCGTAAAATACGTGGGAAAGAGTGAATACACCTTTAACGTTCCGGAGGACTTTGTAAAAAAAGAAGTGCACTGGTATCTTATGATGGCGGACAGCTACTACAGCAAACCACAGCGTGAAGAATATTTTATGGATTCCGGATATTATAAGTATCATGAGGCATACCACCTTTTGAAATTTTCCAACGAAAAGCAGATTTTGGAAAAGGCGTACAACGAGTATCTGAAACTGAAGCAAAATAATCTTTGGGGCACCCGAAAACAGTATTAAACAGGAGGATGACTGCATGGAATTTTATCCTGATTTATATATTGGCGAAAAGGTGGAAAAGCCCGGCGTTTTGCTGAAAAAGATAAAAAAGCAGAAGAAAATACCGGATGCCTATATTATTGCATTTGCCCAGAGTGCAGATGACGAGCTGGATATCCGAAACGCAAAGGACTTGAACAAAGAGTTTTATGCTTCGGAGAATCCGTATATTGTAGGTATAGCAGAGGACTACGACGACGCAGTGGACGTGGTGAAAAAAATTGCGGAGGAGTGTTTTGCAAAGCGGGGAGACTGCAGGCTTAGGGATTTTTTATCCGAAAGGATACAATAATATGTGGCATGTGATTTTACAGATTTTAGCCGTTATCGGTATCGTTCTGCTGGTTTTGCTGGCGCTTCTGATACTGACGGTACTGGCGGTGCTTTTCGTGCCCATCCGGTACAGGGCTTCGGGAGAAAAAGAGGCAGACAGGATAGAGGGTGTGGCGGCGGTCAGTTTTCTGTATCCGATCCTTTCTTTCAAATGGCAGCGTACTGGCAATGAAAACCGCTGGGCACTGCGGCTTCTCGGCATAAGGTTAAAGAGTTCCCGGAAGGCGGACAAAGATAAAGCGGCAGAGCCTGAAAAGACTGAAAAGGGCAAAGCGGCAGAGCCGGTGAAGGAAGAAGCAAAGCAGCCGGTTATATCAAATGCGCAAAATGCGGAAACCGGAAATGCGGCACAGCAGACAGGGGAAAACGGAACGCAAGAAACGAACCGGGCTTCATCGGCAACAGGCAGCGCAGGAGAGAAAACATCAGAAAAACGGGCTGCGGACAAGCAGGAGAAAGGCACGGAAACGAAAGCCCGCTTCACAATTTCCGGACTCTGTGATAAAATGGAGAATATCCGGGATAATGTAGAGTATTATAAAGAACGCCTGACAGCGGAAGAAAACCGGCTGTTCTTAAAAAGAACGAAGGAAAGGATATTTGCCGTCTTAAAGAGCATAAAGCCTAAGGTGCTTACCGCCCGCATTGTATGCGGCACCGGTTCCCCGGATACCACCGGTTATGTGTGCGCTGTATACGGCATGCTTTATCCGGTCATAGAGGACAGAATTTCCTTCACTGCAGACTTTGAAAACAAGGTCCTGGACGGTGAACTTTCTGTAAAAGGCAAGGTGAGGGTGGCAACACTTGTTCGCCACGGCATTAAGATTTTATTGGACAAGCAGCTTAAAGTATTCTTAAAAGAGATGAAAAGGGAGGATTAGCAAGTGGCAGAAAATCAGTTCAGCGGTGTAGTAGAATCATTATTAAAGGGAATGGATACCATCCTTTCCACCAAAACCGTAGTAGGGGAAGCAACCCAGATTGGTGACACCATTATTTTACCTCTTGTGGATGTGTCTTTCGGTGTGGGCGCCGGAGCAGGTGTAAACGATGAAAAGAAGACCCAGAACGGAGCAGGCGGTCTCGGAGGAAAGATGACTCCCAGTGCCGTACTGGTAATCGGCAAGAACGGAAGCGCCAGACTGGTCAACATTAAAAATCAGGATACCGTTACCAAGATTTTGGACATGGTGCCTGACATTTTAGACAGATTTGGCAAGAAGGATAAGGAAGAAAAGATTGACGATAAGGAAGCGGTGGACGCAGCATTTCCCGCTGAACAGTAATCTTTCTTAACCGGCAGGAAACAAAGAAAGTACAGTTTCATATCCTAAACTATAGGGATACCCTGTGAGGACTCTGTGGGATACCCGGTGCATAAAAGGGGAAGAAGGATATGAATAAAAGAAAGCTGATAGGACTCATGGCGATGTTTATTGCCTTAGGAATGCTGATCATGCTGTTTCTTAGAAACGACCTGGTGGGTATTATTATTATCGCCCTGTTGTTGTTTGTCGGTTATAACTGTTACGACTGTTGTTAGCGTTTCGGAGGAAGCATGGATATAGACGCAAGAAATCTGGATGCATTACGGGGAGAAGATGAAGATGCGTTAAAGGAACTGAAGCACTTTCTGTTTAAGGAAACGGTACGCATCGAGAATGAGAAAAAGGCTTTGAAAGAGGACAGGGAAAAGCTGATACGCGAAAGAACCCAGTTCCGGAAGGAAATAGATCTTTTGAACCACAAAATGGTTTTAGAGCACAAACGCCTGAAAGACGAAACCCTGTTTTTCGATAAGAAAATGGAAATTCTGCAGGATGGTTTCAAACATCTGGAAGAAGAAAAGGAAGCCTTACGGAAAGAAAAGTACCGTTTTAAGACGGAGCAGGATATCTGGAAGAGCGGTGTGGTACGGAATGAAAAGCCGGACGATGTGATTGCCGTACTGTTTAAGGGTGTCAGCAATCCCATTACCTTACGGAAGCGGTACAAGGAGCTTCTAAAGATTTTCCACCCGGACAACCTGTGCGGGGACGAAGAGATGGTACAGCTCATTAACCGTGAATACGAAAGAAGAAAAAGAGCAGAACAAAAGCCGGTGTAAAACACCGGCTTTCCTTTGGTTTCATTTTTATTTACAATCAATTAAGCACGTTCAACAGCACCGGACTTTAAGCAGTTTGTGCAGACATGCATTCTCTTGGAACCACCGTTTACTTTGCACTTTACGCTTCTAACGTTGGAATTCCAAATTCTGTTAGATCTTCTATGAGAATGGCTTACGTTGTTACCGAAATGAACGCCTTTTCCACAAATATCACATTTAGCCATCTTGACACCTCCTCAAATGCTTTCGCATCAGTTATCTTTAAACTCGCAACATTGATATATTAACAGAAAACATTTCGGATTGCAAGTAAAATTATAAGATTTTTCATTTTTTGAATTTTTATATTTCTTTTTTATGGAAAAGCAGTTATAATACATTTAGCTATGACAAATTAGCGTATGGTAAAAAGGAGGTATTACATGAAAGGATCTTCTATGAATACCCACATGGGTAACATTACGATTGACAACGAGGTTATTGCCCAGTATGCAGGTACGGTTGCCATGGAATGTTTTGGTATCGTGGGAATGGCTGGCTTTTCCGCAAAAGACGGTATTGCTAAGCTTTTAAAGAAAGATAGTCTGACAAGAGGAATTGCCGTTTCCTTAAATAACAATAAGCTTACTCTGAATTTCCACGTTATCGTGGCATATGGTGTCAGCATTTTAGCTGTATCCGACAACCTGATTGACAATGTGAAATATAAAGTGGAAGAATTTACCGGAATTGAAATTGAAAAAATTAACATCTTTGTTGAAGGTGTAAGAGTGATTGATTAAGGAGGATTTACCGTGGCTTTAAATACGATCGACGCTAAGATGCTTGCAAAGATGTTCTTAGCCGGAGCAAAAAACTTGGAATCCAAGAAGGAACTGATTAACGAATTAAACGTTTTTCCCGTTCCCGACGGAGACACAGGAACCAACATGACACTTACCATTATGTCTGCAGCCAAAGAAGTGGTGGCACTCGGTGAAGAACCGGATATGACTGCTTTGTGCAAGGCTATTTCAGGAGGTTCCTTACGAGGAGCAAGAGGTAACTCCGGTGTTATTTTATCCCAGTTGTTAAGAGGTCTGACCAAGAGTATCAAAGAAAAGGAAGTAATCGGTATCACAGACCTGACAGAAGCTTACGAAAAAGCAGTGGAAACCGCCTATAAGGCAGTTATGAAGCCGAAGGAAGGCACTATTCTTACCGTAGCAAAGGGGATTTCCGACAAGGCGAAAGAACTTGCCGAGGACGGTGCGGAAGACATGGCAGCGTTCATGGGTGATGTACTGGAGCATGCCCGCTACGTCTTAAGCCAGACTCCCGAGCTTTTACCGGTATTAAAACAGGCAGGTGTTGTAGACTCCGGCGGACAGGGACTTGTGGAAGTGATGGCAGGTGCTTACGATGCATTCCTCGGCAAGGAAGTGGACTACACCATTGCAGAGGCTCCCAAGGCTGACGGCGAAGCAAAGCCGGCACAGACCGAGGAAGCAGAGATTAAATTCGGTTACTGCACAGAGTTTATCATTCTCTTAAACAGACCGTTCAATATCAAACAGGAAATGGATTTCAAGGCATTCTTAGAGTCCATCGGTGACTCCATTGTCTGCGTAGCGGATGAGGATGTGGTAAAGGTACATGTCCACACCAATGATCCCGGACTGGCTATCCAGAGAGCTTTGAAATACGGCGCACTTTCCAATATGAAGATTGACAATATGCGCTTAGAACATCAGGAAAAGCTGTTCAAGGAAGCAGAAAAGCAGAAAGCCGCACAGGAAGAAGCAAAAGCGCAGGAAGTACCTGCAGAGCGCAAGAGTGCCGGATTCGTGGCAGTTTCCATCGGTGACGGCATGAATGAAATTTTCAGGGGACTGGGTGTTGATTACATTATCGAAGGCGGACAGACTATGAATCCTTCCACCGAAGATATGTTAAACGCCATTGATAAGGTAAATGCCGATACGGTATTCATCCTTCCCAATAATAAAAATGTCATTCTGGCAGCCAACCAGGCAGTTGGTCTGGTGGAGGACAAGAAGGTTATCGTCATTCCCACCAAGACCGTACCGCAGGGTATTACCGCCATTATTAACTACATTCCCGATTTATCCGCTGAGGAAAATGAAGAGAACATGACGTCTGAAATCGGCAATGTAAAGACCGGCGAGGTTACCTATGCCGTAAGAGACACCCAGATTGATGACAAGGTTATCTGCCAGGGCGACTACATGGGTATCGGCGATGCCGGCATTTTAGCGGTAGGCAAGGACATCTGGGAAGTTACCATGGATATGGTAACCGGCATGATGACGGATGATTTAGAGCTGTTAAGCATTTACTATGGCAGCGATGTTACCAAGGAAGATGCCGAAAAGATGCGCGATGCACTGGCTGAGAAATTCGTGAACTGCGACATTGAGCTGCAGTACGGCGGACAGCCTATTTACTATTATGTCATTTCCGCAGAATAAACATAAAAATAACAGGTAAGATTATGAATTTACAGTCTGATATTACCACAATCAAAGGAGTGGGGGAGAAATCCGCCACTCTTTTTGCAAAGTTAAATATTCATACGGTAAAGGACCTTTTGTTCTTTTTTCCGAGGGATTATGAAACCTTTACGGAGCCGGTGCTCATCAGTGAGGCAAAGCCGGGAGAACTTGTCACCATAAGGGGCATTGTGATGCTTGCCCCCACGGTGACGAGGGTAAAGCATCTGTCCATTCTGAAGGTGAAGGCAAGGGATGCGTCGGGGGCGGTGACACTGACGTTTTTTAACATGCCATTTTTACAGAAAGCACTGAAACCGGGGCAGTTTATGCTGTTCCGCGGCAGGCTGAAAAATAACAATCAGATGGAACAGCCCCGTATGTATAAGGAAGAGGAATACCGGGAACTGATGGCGTTTATCCAGCCGAAATATCCGGTTACCAAGGGCATTACCAGCAAAAATATCTCCAAAGCCGTGAAACAGGTGCTTTCCCTGTGCCCCATGCCGGAAGAATTTCTGCCCGAAGAAATCTTAAAGAAAGAAGAACTCATGCCTTACGGAGAGGCTCTGGCTCAGATTCATTTCCCGGAGAACAGGGAAAGCCTTGGCCGTGCCAGAAAGCGGCTTGTGTTTGATGAATTCTTCCTGTTTATTCTGATGATGCAGCAGTCTAAAATGCTGACGGAAAGGGAAAAAAACACCTGTCCCATGGTGGAAACGGCGGAGTGTGTGCGGTTCTTGGAGCGGCTTCCCTATAAACTCACCGGCGCCCAAAACAAGGTCATCGGGGAAATCCTTGCGGACATGACGGGGGATGCGGTCATGAGCCGTCTGGTGCAGGGCGATGTGGGTTCCGGTAAAACCATCGTGGCGTTCTGGGCGCTTCTTTTGTGCGTGACAAACGGCTATCAGGGAGCACTTATGGCCCCTACGGAAGTGCTGGCAAGGCAGCATTACGAAGAGATTTTACGGCTCACTAAGGAACAGAACCTGCCCTTTGTACCGGTGTTTTTGTCCGGCTCCCAGACGGCGGCAGCCAAAAGGGAGGTATACCGGCGGATAGAGGATGGCAGCGCCAATCTGGTAATCGGTACCCATGCGGTCATTCAGGACAAGGTGCATTTTAAGAAGCTGGCGCTGGTGGTAACGGACGAACAGCACCGTTTCGGCGTAAGACAGAGGGAGACCTTAAAGGAAAAGGGTAATCACCCCCATGTGCTGGTGATGAGTGCAACCCCCATTCCCCGTACACTTGCCATTATTCTCTATGGCGATTTGCAGGTGTCCGTCATCGACGAGCTGCCGGGCGGCAGAATTCCCATTAAGAACTGTGTGGTAGGAGAGGAATACCGCCCCAAGGCATATGCTTTTATGGAAAAACAGATTGCCGAGGGCAGGCAGGTTTACTGTATCTGTCCCATGGTGGAGGAAGGCGAAACCACAGATCTGGAAAATGTCACGGACTATACAGAAAAGCTGAAGGCATATTTCCCGGAAAGCGTGCGAATTGCAAGGCTTCACGGCAAAATGAAGCCGGCGGAAAAGAACCGCATCATGGAAGAATTTGCTGCCGGAAACATCGATATTTTAGTTTCTACCACGGTTATTGAGGTAGGCATCAACGTACCCAATGCCACGGTGATGATGGTGGAAAATGCGGAGCGGTTCGGACTGGCGCAGCTTCATCAGCTTCGGGGACGTGTAGGGCGCGGCGGCTTCCAGAGCTACTGCATCTTCTTAAATACCGGCAATTCCGATGCCACAAGAAAACGTCTGGACATCCTGAACCATTCCAACGACGGTTTCTATATTGCCAACGAGGATTTGAAAATGCGCGGCCCCGGAGAGCTTACCGGAATCCGGCAGAGCGGTGCGTTCCGGTTCCGGCTCGGGGATATTTACGAGGATGCAAAGCGGCACAATGTTGTGTTTGTCGGCAGA
>ENA-OOQP01000662-OOQP01000662.1-human-gut-metagenome-genome-assembly--contig:-NODE-662-length-15348-cov-4.737265_pt1 | contig 15348 bp, 8 predicted proteins | sample MGYA00241266_ERZ501171 | MGnify/ENA primary metagenome ERZ501171 (study PRJEB25962, sample SAMEA2042501) | human gut metagenome | biome: human gut; feature: human-associated habitat; material: faeces...
GTCATCTCTTAAGCCTTCCATGTTCATATCAATATATTCCTGAAGGCTTTCAAAGGTTTCTGTTTTGGTCCAGTAACTTCCAAATCTTTTTCTGCTAATGCTCTTTACTACAGAATTTGGATTATAAATATGAGGGACATCTGTAAAAGAGTAGCCATCATACCATTGCTGCATTTGATTAAAATTCATCTTGAATTCGTTACACAATGACTGAACTTCCCTCTCTGTAAAACCAATAAATGGAGCAAAGTTATCAGGATCAGTCATTGAAAATTCATTGAACATATTCAATGCACTCTGGTTACCGTACTTCTTAATCGGAAGAATGCCTGTCATGTAGGCTAGAGCAATATAGGACTGATCTTTAAAGATACCTTCTAACCATTCAAGATATAGTTTTAAACTTTGAGCATCTTCTTTTTTCTCACGCATGATGCGATCCCATTCATCAACAATGAAGACAAAAGGAACTTTGCTGACAGAGAATACATCGTCTAAAGATTCGTACAATTTGTCAGGAGAATTGAATACAACTTTCGGATAAGCTTCTTTTAATTCTTTTACTATTGAAGATGTAATCGATGAAATCATTTGATTAACATCGTAACGTGCGCTATTAAACTCTAGCGACATGTTAATGAAAATAACATTGTATTGGTTTAAATGTTTTTTATAGCTTGTAGATTTTGCAATTTTGAGACTATCAAACTGGGATGAGCTGTCTTCACCTCTTGAATAGTAAGAACATAGCATTTGTGCTGTTACAGACTTTCCAAAGCGCCGAGGTCTACAGAGACAAAAATATTTTTGCTTTGTCTTTATACATTTATTTAGGATCTCAATTAAAGGAGACTTGTCAACGTATATAAAAGAATCTAATGATTCTTGAAAAAGATTTTTTTCCTTATTTAAATACTTCGGCATTTTGTCTTCTCAAGCGATGGAATTGCTTTACATTCCTTATTATATATGGAAGGTTGCCATTTTCACACTACAAAAAAGAATTAAAAAAAAAGAAAAAATAAGAAAAATCATAAGAAATTTTCAAAAAAACTTCTATTTTTTACATTTTTTGCCAGTAAATTGTCTGTTCTTAAAAATTTGCCCTGTACACTGCCTCAAACTTATTTTGAGGATTATTTAATGTTCTTTAAATCAAAATCTGTAGAAAACAGTTTTCAAACTAAAGATCCTACCTGGTTAATTGTGTTAGGTTCTTTAACTCTTTTTGCAACCTGTATCTTTTGCGCCTTAGATGGCGCATCACTATCATCATCTCTGTCATTTGGACTGGTGATCTTACTGAATGTGCCTATCTATGTGGGCATGTTCAAATATGAACCTGACTCTGAGCATTCTAATGAATACTACCTTTGTGACAGTGAGTTGTATAAGCTCTCTGGCTACGAGGAAGTGCCAATCTTAGATAAAAACAGTAACTATAAGTTTACAGAAGCTACCCGTCTTATCGACAGGCATATTGAATCTCAAAAGGAAGAAAACCGTAACCGTGAGGATTATGTACCTATAAATCTGAATAAAGATGACATTGCAGCACTGACCATGGTCGCAGCTAAAAACATCACCAATAAGCTCTTTATTGGATATGGCTACGAGTTTTTACCAAAGCATGCAAGACGATTGGCAAAACTCCAGGAGCAGGGACTAAAGCAATTGCCTCACGGTAAAGGCTCTGCTCAAATTCATAATCTGGAAAGACGCCATAAGCCTCTGTTCATGTCTTTACAGAATATTAAAGATCATGCCATTGTTTTTGGTACTACAGGCGCTGGTAAAACCAGATTCTTTGATCTTTTAATTACTCAGGCCATAGAAAGAAACGATACTGTCATCATTATCGATCCTAAAGGCGATCACGATTTAAAACGCAGAGCTCGTAGAATCTGTGCCTGTACTCATCGTGATGGTGCTTTCCATGTTTTAGATGTTAAAGATCCAAATTTAACCACATCTGCTTTTAACCTCTTTGGCTCATCCACAAGTGCCTCTGATATTGCAGATAAACTGTCATCTCTTATGAAGCAGTCAATCTTTGATACTGACAGCTTTGCAAGCTATGGTCAGGAGGCTGTAGCCTGTGCTGTAACTGCCTTAGATTGTCTTGATTTACCTGTTGATATCTACCATATCTGCAATCATGCCAATATCGAAAGCTACTTTGACGGCATGGTAGCAGGTCTGTCTAAACTTACAGCTAAAACTCAAAACCGAGATCTTGCTGTGTACTTTGCAAGACTCTTAAAAGGCTATTCTATTGAAAAGCACCTTTACACTCATGTAAGAGATTTCTTAGTAAGCATTGGCGATGAAGCTCAATTAGATGGTATTTCTGATATAAGCGAGGATAGTCTTTTAGATCCAGAGGTTGCTTTATCTTTAACACCAGAGCAGTTATCAGATCTTAAAGAGAAAGTAAAAGCTCAAAATGATGAGAATAATATCGTTGAAGCTCAAATTGCAGATACAGATGTCTCATCAGGTACTGATAATTATGCTGATAATGGCAGCAGCCAGACAGGTAATTCTACTGATGACAGCAATACCATAAAAACAGAAACTGACTCTAAAGAGACTGAAGTAAAACCTAAAAGACGTGGTCGTCCTCCTAAAAAGAAGCTTGAAGATGCAACTTCAGGTACTGCTTCTGATACAGCAAATAACTCAGGTAAAAGCAAAACTGAGACTAAAAAGACTACAGCTAAAAAGAAAAACTCAAAGCTTAAGAACGTAAAAATTCAGGTCAAGGCAGCAGCTTTTCTTACCTATTACAAGTATCTAAAACAGCACTCAAATTTGGATACTGATCCTGAATTTGAAAAGCTGATATCTATGACTGTAAAAGAACAGTCTTTCTTTGAAAGAACCACTGCAAGTATTAAGACCGTACTTAATACCTTAAACAGTTACAACCTAAAACAGATCTTGTCAAAGAGTCCAACTCAAACCGATTTTTCAGATATCTACCAGAAGAATAAGGTCTTTTACTGCGCACTGCATTCAATGTCCAATGCCTCCTTAAGCTCATATGTAGGTAAGTTACTTTTATCAGATCTAAGCTCTTTTGCAGATCATATTTATTCAATGGATGAGGATTTACATGCTCTTAATAATCATAGTACAAATGATAGGTTGCGCCATGCTGATGATGTATTTAGTAAAGTAGACAGTGCTTTAAATACCAGTTTAGATGGCAACCTAAATAGCAACATAGGTTGCAAACAAAATTACAATATCAATGACAATTTACACAGTCATGAAGCTGATTTTACTGATGAGGCTGGTGATGATAATGTCGATCCTGATGCAAAGGCTGCCCTAGCTCTTAGTCGTGAACTTGTAAATATGGATGAAATAAACTCTTTTATTGAGGAGAAAAAGGCTGAAAAAGAACAGAAACAGCTTCGTTATAAAGCTTTAAATCCTGAATTTGACAAGGTCATGAGTATCTTACAGGCTCCAAAATTTGACAAGGTAAAGCAAAGACGCAAGGTAAGTATCTTTATTGATGAGGCAAGTGAGGTGGTTAATGAAGCATTACTGCAGCTTTTAAACAAAGCTCGAGGTGCCGATTTTTCAATTACGATTGCAACTCAGACATTCTCTGATTTAGCTAAAAGATGTGGTTCTAAAGATGCAGCTATGCAGTTAATTGGTAACTGCAACACTATGTATGCTTTAAGAGTAAAAGATGAAGAGACAGCATCTGTCATCACCTCTTCTTTACCTAATACCACTTTCTATACCAAGAACATCTCTACAGGTACGATGTCTGATACCTATAAAGAGAATTACAAAGACTCAGCCTCTATAAGTGCTAATACCTATATCGACAGGATTTTCCCATCATCAGCTCTAATGGAATTGCCTAACTTTGAGTATGTGGCAAAACTCTCTGATGGTCGCTTAGTCAAAGGTGTAATTCCAATTCTTACTGACAATAAGGTGCGTGATTAGTATGGTTTTAGAAGATTGTGACTTTACTGCTTTGCATTACTTCCCTGCTTTTAGGATTGATGCAAAGCTCTGCTTGCATCAAAGTTCACCCCCATTTTAGGTTTAATTATTTAGATAACAACCAAGGATCAATACAGGACAGGATCATATGTTCGGTTTTACTTTTAAAACATTAAGACTTTATGTAATCGGTTTTATCATTTTGCTGTTTATCTTAAGTGCCGATTACTTAGGCCCCAGTACTAAGGTTATCTTTTATGAAGAATTAGATGACTTTTGCTATATCTTTTCCCATAACTGTGAAGACACACTTGTAAGGATAGGAAAGATTGCTGATTTATTAAGACCTGTCTTAGTAGTAGCAAAGGTTGTGGACTTAGATAAAGTTATCTTATTGCCTGTTATCAGGATCCTCTTTTTGGCAATAGGCTTTGGTAAGTATTTAGTAATGCTGACGTTAGCCGGATTTGCATTAGGCAGAATTTTAAGATTTCAGGCAATTGAGGATTTTAAAACACCAATTATCTTAAAGATTGTAGGTGGATTTTCCTATGAGTTTGTAACCTTGGTTTTACTCCTGCTCTTATTTCAGGCATTTATATCCTGTGCTTACATCTTAACCTTTTTCTTTTTGTTTCTGCCTGCCCTGTGCGGCATCAGTATAGGCTCTGCCTGCTAAAAGCTTTGTGTTTCATCCAGTATAAGGTGGTTGCTTTACATAAAGTATTGCAATCACCTTTTATAGCTCAGTCTACAAAAGTCATTACAAATTTTACGTAATGAGAACTTTTCTAATGATAAGAAACATTGCTCCAATATTCAGAAACTTTTAATTAAAAAAAACTGCTCCAACCTTAAGAAAATTCTGCTCCAAGCATAAGAATATTTTTAACACCTAAACCATTTTGATAGAGAAAGCCAAGATTACTGCAACCAAGACCGTATTTTAGTGAACAGGCTTTTTGATATAACTCACCGGCTTTAGTGTAATTTTGAGCTACTCCATTTCCTTTCTCATATAAAATTCCAAGATTAATGAAACTAGTTCCATTATTAAGATCACAAGCCTTTTCATAGAGTTCTTTAGCTTTTACAAAATTCTGTTCCACTCCATGCCCTTGTGCATACATAAATTCCAAATCATTACCGGCACTCTTATCATCTAAGTTACAGCCTTTCTTGTAATAATACTTAGCTTTTACCAGATCCTCATTGACTAGACGTCAATTTGAATACAAAAACCTAAAGAGGCACATTTACTGCCATTATTTAAGTTACATGCAGTAATTAGAGAACTGATTTTTTCTTGAATGATATCTTTTATGGAATGTGTAGAAGACGAAAAACAGGCTAAGGAAAAACAAAACATTAATTTATAAAGATGCATAGTGTTCCACTGTATAAAAGCTAAAATGAGAATAATCCTTGAGGTAATCATAACAGCTTAAAAGCAGGAGATATTTGAGCTTAGCCGATTATCCTTACGAAAAGACATTTTTAGCACATGAATAAAATATCACTTGACCGAAGTTTTGGAGCGCTGCTAGACCTAAGTTAAAGCGCTCTAATAGACCGAAGATTGGCGCGCTCACTGATTGCATCAATGTTTAAAGTAGAACGTATTCTTAAATAACCTCAATCAAAACTCATCATGATAAAACTGTTTTGCTAATGACAAGTTGCAGGTAGCTAATGTGCCTAGTCCCTGAGTTTTCTTAATACCTAAGGCAAAGTCTGGGTTATAAGGGATTTTATGTAAGATCTCTTTTGCTCTTTTAAGGTTCCCCTTTTTAAACTCTTGCTCCATAAGCTCAAGCCAAAACTCAATTTCATCTAGTGACATTTCTATATCGCGCTCTTTGCGATATTGAAAGTACTCTTTCCAGTCTTCTTTTGAAAAGTTGTTCTCTGGCAATTGATAGCCTTTTGGTAAATGCTTCAGATCTGACATAGAAACTCCTTGAACTGCTTGATTTCAAGTCTTTATAGTGAAGGCTTAAAGCCTTCACTTATACTTACTAGATAAAACCTGCTCTTTTATGAGTTGTTTCACGATATAAGTAGTTATCCTCAATCCTAGTGAGATTTAGATGTAATAAAGCTTCATCGACATCGCATTGCTCTATCTTATTAGAATCACGCCAGGCTGCTTCCTTACAAACTGAATCTAAAAAGGATTTGGTATCACAAATAGGATGACCTGACAATTTTGATGCAGCCTTAATTAAGGAGAGATTATTACTTACAGGTTTATCTTTTAAATACTCCTCCATTACAGCTAAAACGCCTTTAGTATCAGCATAGCTAATCTCGATTTTGTTTGAGAATCTGCCATTACGTAAGATAGCCTCATCCATATCATCAATACGATTGGTAGCTGCAATTACTAAGACTCTGTCTTTAGCTGTATCTGAAATTGAGCGTAAGAACTGGGAAATACCTTCGTTGTTATTACAATTTCTTCTTTTAGCAAACATGGAGTCAGCTTCATCTATAAAGACAATAGAAGGAGCAGCATCTTTGGCCTTGTTAAAGATCTCAGTTATCTTTTTTGCTGATCCTACTGAATTCTGTTCATATTGAGTGGCATCAATGGTAAAGAATTTCCAGCCTAAAAACTTTGCTAAGGCATTAGCAGCATAGGTTTTACCAGTGCCTGGGGCTCCATAGAGCATGATAGGATCCAGCATTTTAAGCTTAAAGCGCTGATACTTTTCTGGATACTTAATGTAATCAATAAAGTTATCATTGATAAAATTTTCAAGTTCTGTCTGTCCAGGTAGAGAGAACAAGGCATCTTTATCTAAGGCAAAGCCTAAGAACTTCTTTAAAAGAGCATTTAAAGTATCTTGAAGATCAAAATTAAATCTGACTTTTTTATTCTTGTCCAAAGCTAGCTCTGCTTTTACCATCTTTATGAATTTAAAGACTGAGTTTAAAGACATACCTTCCAACTGAGTTGAGAGATTCTTAATACAAGACAGGCTCAACTCTTGCCTTGAAAAGCTTGAGGTAAAACAATCTACAATATCATCTGCATCAGGTCTTGAGATCTCAAAGGTATTTGGGAATAAATCTAAAAGACCTGAGTCAATCTTTTCTCTATAATTTGCTGTCATGATGACAAAGCAATTTTTCTTTTCAATATCTTCAATTGCCTGTTTAGTAGCATTAACCTCTTCTATGGTCCAATCGTTGTCATCACGTACATAGCGCACATCAGAGAAATAGGCATCAACGTTTTCCATAACCACAACAGATGGTCTTCTAGTGTCAATATTTTTGAACTGTTCTGTAATGTTTTTAGCAAAGTCTTGGATACCTGAGTTTGAGAGACTAGCAAGATTTATCTTATGCTCCTTTATATTCAGTGCTTTTAATAAAATCTCAACAGCTTTAGTTTTTCCAGAGCCATGCTCACCAAACAACACTAAATTTGCTCTCTTATGAGCAATACTAAAACGCTTCATGGAAGAACTGCCGTTGTCATTTATTTTTTCTCCATACTCTTTGGCTAAACAAGAGACTGAGTGTAAGCTCTTGCAGTCTTCAAAGTCTTTAAGATAGTGGTCATAAAGGTAATCTTGAAGTTTCCTATTACCTGTAATATGAAAGCTACAATCGTCCATACTCTTTGAGTTTGTTAAAGTGGCGTTAGTTTTACCATCATCTCTTTTCAGGTAATCACTGTTCTTAGGATCAATTCCATGAGAGCGCATCTTCTCTTCAAGTCTGGCTCTTTGCTTTTTACGCTCTTTTTCTGTCATTTTTTCTGCAAAAAGCTCATGAGCATAGCGAGAGCTTAATCTTAATAAAAAGTTGTTTTCATCTGAACCTGCTTTAAAGTAAGCTGGTACAGCTTCTAAATAATCAGGCTCAGGCTTAAAAAATGACTGTGAGAATTCGCAGTATGAAGCGCTGTTTACTGATCCTACAGTAAACAGGAGTGAATATTCATTAAAGTACTCTCCATCAAAACGACGTGGCTTCCTGTGTTCTATAAAAGCTTTTAACAGATAATCATTCTCAGGCATGTAAAAGCTGTTAAAAAAGGTAGTCTTTAAAAAGCGTTGAGCATAATTTGCATTTTTTACCACAAAGCTATCCTGTCTTAGTTGATAAAAGACCATGCTCTGGTAAATAAGTGATAAAGGAACATTGCCATATTTACCCTTTATTAGATCGTAAACTACAGTTGACTCTTCAAATACAGGAGTGCAGTCAGCTGTTGTAGAGGCTACTTGTAAAGGTTGAGCTACAACATTGATATCATCTTTGACAGTCTTATCCTGTAAAGATTTAAGATAGGACTTCATAAAGGTATAGCCTGGCAGATATGGTAAAAGCTCAAGTGTATACAAGGCATCTTTTACATCATGCTCACAAAGTGCTTTTACAAGATAGGCTACATTAGCTGCATCCTCAGTTACAGGTAACTGGTAGCGCTGTAAAGATAGGTTCTTTACACTTTGCATTGCAAAAAATACGTATTGATGAGTAAAGTAAAAGTAAGACAAACGGGAGTTTAAAAGCTCTGTTATTTCCTCGACTTTGTATGTTCTATAGGCATAGCAGTTACTCATGTAAATACCGTTGTTCTCATGGAAGCTTACATTTGCGCTCTCAATGCAGAAAGACAGAGCAATACTTATTAAGTTTAGCTCTTTAACACAGTCATCGTCAGGTTGAGACTTAACTTTTGTTTTTAAGCAGTTGTCACAGTAGAGATGCAAGCAATCTAAAAGCATTAGAACATCTTCACAGTTACCTACCTTATAGTGCTTATCAATAAACTCACAGATTGTCTCCATTGAGCCTGTAGCACACAGATACTTTAAAAAGGCACTTTTATAAAGGCTGTGATAAAGCTGCTTATCATAGACTGTCATTAAAGGCTCTAAAGTGAGCACTTTGCCCTTTGGCACTGCATTACTCTTTGAAGACAGACAACTCTTAGGCAATCTGATTAAGTATGATGGTGTCTCATACTCATAATTAGAGCAAAGAGAATTTGGCAAATTAGTTTCTAACAGATCTTTGTAAAGTGCATTGATTGCTGACTTATTATGATTGATTACATAGGATGGATAGAGAGACTCTTTACCTCTGTACCCATCAATTCTCATCAATGGAAGCTTATGAGCTACCATGCAGTAGACAAGCTTTTTATAGGCATTAGAGCTTGCTGCATCATATGGCAGGTAATGAGCTCTCATGAAAGCTGCAATACTCAAAAGAGCTTCATTGACAGCTTTTTCGTTTCTCTTTACATTTTTGTGTTCAGCTTTTTCTTTTCTTGCTGTTTCTATATTCTCATTTTCAAAGATCTCACTGTCATAACCATCATGGTTATGAGCTGAAACATCATCAATGGCATTATCTTTTAAGATATCTACAGTGTGCTCAATTAACTTATAGAAGCTCTTTAAGGTTGTAATCAAATTCTCATACTGAGCTAATAGTAAGTTTTTGCCATGATTTTTATCTAAAAGTCCCTTTTCATCTTTATTGTAAGCACCGTTCTTTACTAAGATGTCATTTGTGATCTTCCCAAAATCAGGATCATTGAAGATAAAATCAAAACCTGAAAGTTCATTTATGAAGCTTTCAAATTCAGGATCACCTGTTCCATGAACACTTAAGAAGAGGTCAAGGCAGTCTTTAAATACAGGTGACAAAAGCACCATATTTTTTAAAATAAAGGATTTAAAAACAGGGATGTCATACAAAGCATCAGCTAAGTGCCTGCATCCAGACTTAGGGGGATTTTGGCTGTTTATTACATTCACTAAAGGCACTTCAGTACTGTCTTGAAGTTTTGTAAAAGCTACATCATCAGCATTTACAGCTGTTGACTCAATACTGCCACTGTCAGTATTTAATGAAGTACTTTCTCTTATATAGTCTTTTGCTAAACTGATACCAAAGGTACGGTCATAGCTCTTGCGTACTGAGGGGTAACGTGCCTTCAGGCTTTGATCTTTCAGATAGTTATAAAGGCGATTTGCTTTTAAAGAGGCATCATTACCCTGTAAGAGATAAGTAAGTAAAAGGCAGTCACGAACTAATCTTAAGACATAGAGAGTTGAACGGGTAATTTCTTTTCTATGTGATAAAAGGTTATTTAAAAGCAGAGCCTTTTTTGAGCTTACAAGATCAGATAACTCACTCTCACTTATGCCCTCTTCAATTGCGCTCTTAATCTCATTTACAAAGAGAATAATGTCATGCATCGCATCAGTCTTAAAGAGGTATTTTTCAAGATAAATGAAGGAATGGACAATAACCTTATCCAAAGGTGAATTCTTATCTGAATTCTGTGATAAAGCTATTTCTTTTGCTATAAAAGAGCCAAAATGATTTTTAAATTTACCATGAATTCCCTTATTTTCAATCAGATCATAAGCAAATAAGCGATTTGAACAGATATATAAAAACTGAAGATAGGCTCTGTGTCCCTCTTCAGACAAACCATAGTCATCAACTGAAAACTTACATGGATCCTGTTTAACATTAGGTTCATGATTTTGATTGTCTGTTTTTAAGATAGAGTTTTTTTCTGGAATTAGAGCACTTCCATTATCATCATTTTCGCTCTTTTCTGTATTATTACTGTCTTTAACACAATGGTTATAAAACAGAGTATCAAGATCAATTAAAGGAGTCTCCTGTAAAAGATGAGAGACTAAGATCACTGCTAAGGCACTATCATCAGCACTGTCAGCATTATTTTTTGCAAAGTCATAACGAGCAGATAATGGTGTAAAGTCTCCATTATCTAACATAAAATGAGCAAAGTTACAGATTAGCTCTGTCTTTAAAGTACCTTTACCTTTGCAGCAATCTAATACCTTAAAACAAAAGCTTTCATCAAAAGAAGAAGGACGAAAGTCATCATTTGAGAACTTTTCGTAGCATTCAAAGGCTTCATTATCGCAATTTATCTCAGTGCATTTTTGTCTGTAAAGCAACTTTGTAAAGTAGTTATAAGCAAACTTATCATAAGAGAAAGCACTATTATCTTTAATAAGTTTTGATGTCACCTCTTCTAACAACTCGCCTTTAAACTGCAAAGAGCCTGATTTTTTACATCTTAAAGCATTATTTACAAGTGTATAAGGATTAAGGGTGAAACCTAACTTATCCTTAAGTCTTGCCTTAAAGTTTTGGTTTAATGATCTGATATTGTTTGAACCGTTTACTTTGGTATTTTTATTCTCAAGAGATAACATAGCTCTCTCCTTAAAAGTGTTTTTATAAAAAATAGGTGTAGTCTATACCTATTTATTACTGATTAAAAAAAATTTAGTTTTGCCCTTCTGTCTGTTTTGTCTCAAGAGTTTGAAAATAGGCTGCTACCTCTGTGTAAAGCTCTGGAAACATCTCTTTTGTAAACTCCACAGGAGCATAGTGATTAGGTTTATAGTCAACACAGCAGTTATAACGAGTAATCCCGTCATCCTCATCTACTCTTTGAGTATGGGTGTGACCGTGAATAATCCTGGTACAGAAACCTGTTTTTTCACCAATAAAGCCACGTGTAGCCTTTACAAACTTGCAGTACTCTTCATCCATGAGTCTTCCATGGTAATCAGGTTTTCCTGTTACTGGAAAGTGACATAAAAAGTATTTCCCAAAGATTAAGTATCTGTTAACAGATAAGAAGCCGCACTTTCTGTAAAACGAGTCTTTATACCAGTCATGATTGCCTTTAATTAAAACCTTACGGCCTGGCAGCTTTGTAATGATCTCAGTCATCTTTTGACATTTGTGATTCTTTTTGAAGGTTAAATCTCCTAAAAAGATCACCATGTCATTCTCTTTTACAGTATCTCTGTATTGAGCTAACAGGAAAATCATCAGACTCTTCAATCCCCTGCTCTGTAAAGTCAAAAGGACGGTTACAATATTGGATGATATTTTTATGACCTAAATGAAGATCACTTGTGATAAATAAACGTGGTGCATCTACTCTACCGTGTACTGTCGACATATACAGATCTCCTTTTAAAGTTTGAAACTTGAATAACATCCTTTATCATATTTTCAGTATATGCAATACCTAATTATTTTCAAGTAATTTTTTAGGTATTTTTTATATCTAAATTACGTCAAGCTGTGATTTTAGTTCTACAATTCTGTACACTAATCTGTACACTAGATTAACAAAGATTCAATTAAGTTTTATTTAGCTTTAAGAGATAACAGCATGAAAGAGCTTACAGATAAAGTAAACATGGATAACTTAAGTTTTATAATAAAAACCTTAAGAGCAAAAGCTACCTCTATGACATTCTTTAACAAGTCAAATACCAAATGGTTATTTGAGCTTGCTGTTGCCTTTTATCAATTTAAAGATAAAAGCTCTGATGAACTTGTATTTACTGAAGCTAAATATAATGAACATGGATGCCAGGACTCTTTTTTAGAAGATTTAGTTACCTGTATTAACTCTAATGAGATTAGAAAGAGTGATAATCCATATGTAAAAGATTTTTTACAGTGGATAGGTGCAAAGGTAACTGATTCAAACAAGTCTTGCTTAAAAGATAGCTATTTAAATGATATCTCTGTTAAAGATAACAATGCTAAAGAAAGCTATCTTGAAGAGAACAATAAAAAAGAAAATAAGGACAGAGCTTGTACCAAAACTTTAAACACTGATGCTTTAAATAAGCTTGGTATCAGTGTTTATGAATCTTACCCATATACAGCTTTAAAGGCCGATCTGTGCAGATTCATCAATAAGTTAAGATTTGAAAAGTTACATGACTCATTACGTGATGGGGCTTCGCCTAAAGGCAAAGATGACAGTAACCACCCTAGCTCTGTAAGCGCTACTGACGTAAGGAATAAAGGTACAGTTTTAGATACTGATACTGTAAATTTTGAGAACTACTTTAAAGCTGCTGATGAACTAATCTTAAATACCTTTTTCCATGAACAGAGACTTGTAAAGGTACTTTGTGATTACCTTTATAAGACCTCTAATCAGGAGCACGATAAGGTACTCTTTTTATCTAATGTTCTGCCTTATGCTGAATACACACTTTTGCATGATCATAACTGTAACATCGACAGTTATGTCAATGTCGACAGTAAGATGAGTATTGATGCCAAAGTTAACTTTGAGACCTGCAAGAAATTTGATGAGAACGATAACAAATATAGTTCACTCAAAACTTCTCACCTCAATTCTTCTCATGAGGATAACTTAAAATCAAACTCTGACAACTTAGATAATAAAACTGTCTTTTTGCATGACTATGAAAATCATCTATTACATGAAGAGCTTAAGCATAAAGAGGATGACACAACTGATGTTGGTGATACTTCATATTTATACTCACCATCATTAGAGCTTAACTTTATAAGAGAACTGTTCTTAAAACTTAAAAGCCCATTAAAACCTTATGTTTCAAGACAGAAGTTAATCGATAATCCTCACAGTGCTGCTTTTGTCTGTCAGGATCTCTTTAAAGGTGATATTCAGAATCTGTGTAAGTACTATTACTCTTTATATAACCTCTTAAAGAGAACTGTACAAAAGCGCTTTGTACTCTTTGTTCCTCATGTCATTACCTACACTAATGCAAATGAAGGTGTCTTATTTAGAAAGACCTTATTAGAGGATGATTACCTAAGAGCTGTCATCAGATTACCAAGATTCTTTAGTGCTAATAAAGATCTTTTAATTGATGTATTGTTATTTGATAAAGACAATGTAAGCAATGCAGTGACAAAAGAGCTTGGAGAAGCTTTAAGGCAAGTTTCTTCAGGCAACAAAGGTATTGATAACACAATTGCAGATACAAAAAGTACTGATAAAAAACTGTTATTGTGTAACCTCTCTACAGCAAACTGTCTTGATGATAAGCTCTCATCAAGAGCTCACAGTGTCTTAGCTTTAAAGACCATAGATGAGGTATCTCGTGCCTTATCAAGTTTAGCTACTGGTGCTTTGCAAAAGAATTCAGAACACTGTAAGTTTGTCTTAGCTGAATCTATTAAATCAAATACAGATAAGCTCTGTAAGTTAGATCCTACAGCTTATGTATCCCCAAAAGATGTCTTAGACAGTGTAGCCTACGTTAAAAAAGGTACCGTAGAGTTAGAAAAGGTAGCTACTATCTATAAGGCTTTAACCTGCAAATCACCTTTAGATACTGATTTTAAAGAGACTCTATGTGAGTTAAATTTAAACGATGTACCAGAGAGTGGCATCATTACAACTGTACCTAAAAAGGTTGAAGTTGAACTTGGACTGAAACAAGCTAAACGAAATCTGTTGATTGATGGAGATGTAGTGATCTCTGTAAAAGGTGCTGTAGGTAAAGTAGGTTTCTATAAAGAGGGACAAAAGAAAGTCATGGCAGGTCAGTGCTTTGCAATTATCAGATCAAAAGATCCTGATCTATATTCTCAGGAAATGCTCTTTGCCTTATTAAGAAATAACAATATGCAGGACTATATTAAAACAAAGATCACTGGAGATAAGTTAAAGGTTTTGCAGTTATCTGAGTTAAAAGCAATTCCCCTACCTGCTGCTACAGAGGGAATGAAAGCAAAGGCTTACAAGATTACTCAAGAGCTCTATGATTCTCAGTTAAAACTAATAGAAGTAGAAGAGATCATAAAAGCTTTAGGTCATTTAAAAATTGACTAAAAACAGCAGTAAAGCAATGTTATTAACCACATCATATGGATGGGTAAAGTTTTACATCAAGGAAGGTTCAAAGCTTTAAATCAGGACAAGCTACCAGAAAGTAATCTACAGGAGGTTTAATACCGATGCCTGTAGCACTGCATAGTCTAACTACTTTAGCTTTTTACAAGTTATAAAACAGTTTTTACTAGCAAAGGCTATGCCGTAAGCATAGATGCTTTGAATCATTCTGTTACTCATAAAAGGTTCTGAGTAATTCTTCTCTTCAATTTGAGACAGTGCTGTTTCACTTAAGGTTACCAAATCTGAACCTACAGAAGCTGATTTAATCTCAGTGATTGCTACCTTTCTACAGTCAATGTCTTTAAAGAGAATATCTGGATATCCATCACCTGATTCATAGTTAGAGTGGTATTCACCTAGATTATCTTTACAGTTAGTAAAAATACCGTTTAAGAAACCGTGGTAGTAATTCTCGTGAGGTGCTTTGGTTGCTGTATCTCTTACAGATACAAATGAACGTAATAATGGTCCTAACTTATCCTGTACATAATCAACTTTACCTTCTAATAAGGCATTAGCTATGTTTAAAGCTAGATTATCTTTACTTAATATTTTCCCAAATCTATCTAATATATTGTTTTCAAAACACTCAAGTATCTCTAGGTTAGGAATTTTTACAAAGATATCTTTATTGTTTTCTTTTG
>ENA-OOQP01000670-OOQP01000670.1-human-gut-metagenome-genome-assembly--contig:-NODE-670-length-15189-cov-5.672195_pt1 | contig 15189 bp, 8 predicted proteins | sample MGYA00241266_ERZ501171 | MGnify/ENA primary metagenome ERZ501171 (study PRJEB25962, sample SAMEA2042501) | human gut metagenome | biome: human gut; feature: human-associated habitat; material: faeces...
GGTCTTTTCTTAAAGGCCTCGGCTACAACCTCAAATCTCAAATTAGCCATTCTTTTATCGTATTTATAAGTTTGCGGGTGCAAAGTTAGTAATTTTTTGGCAAAACACTAACATTTTGCTCACATTTTATGCAAATTTCAAACTTATATCAAATAAAATCACATCTTTATATATATTAGACAACCTTATCTGAATAAAATGAGACGATGAAACTATATATAATAAGGTAATGATACACTATATATAATAAGGTGACAAATTTGAATAGGAAAATAAGCATTTTAGAGTTACATATTTTTCCCCATTTTCTTCTTTTTTTCTCCTAAAAAAGATTTAAAAAACGCCTTTTTACTCAATATTGCGGTATAAGGTAGAATAATGGGGAAAAATATGTAATGGAATTCCTTCTTTTTTTATTAACTTTGCACCGACAATAAAAGAATGATGAACAACAGACTAACAAGTTATCAGCTGCAAGACTTTGCAGAAGAAGACGGCAATTCGGTTTTTTCCGACCCGGATTATGTAGTAGCATCTCCCCTGCTGCTATTTCCCGACGAAGAAGAAAGCATCAAGGTCAATTTCCTGATGATGCTCTTCTGTCTGGACGGCAATCTGTGCCTGAATTTCGACGACTACGCCTCGTTCTGCAAATTCGTGAAGACCCACATCGGATGCAGTCCGCAGAACTGCCGGAACAGCTGACAGAATCTTACAGGAAAACAGAAAGGGAACTATCAGAAAGGCTGAAAAGGTCTGACAGAAAGACTATCGGTTTCATTGCTGCGACAAAATTAGAATTGATTCAACAAAAATAAATCAGTTAAATAAATACATTATTTATAGTTAAAAAACAAATCATTAATACTAACGACTATGCGCGTAATTATTGAAAAAAATTATGATGAGCTGTCACGTTGGGCAGCCAATCACGTAGTAGAGACAATCAACAAGTTCGCTCCAACAGCAGAGCGTCCATTCGTACTTGGTTTGCCAACCGGTTCATCCCCAATGGGTATGTATGCAGCGCTCGTAGAGGCTGTCAAGGAAGGCAAGGTATCATTCAAGCACGTCATTACTTTCAACATGGATGAATACGTGGGTTTACCAGAGTCTCATCCAGAGAGCTACCACTCATTCATGGCAAAGAATCTGTTCGATCACATTGATTGCCCTAAGGAGAACATCAACATTCTCAATGGTAATGCAGAAGACCTCGAAGCTGAGTGCGAGCGCTACGAGCAGAAGATCAAGGCTGCAGGCGGTATCGACCTCTTCATCGGCGGCATTGGTCCTGACGGCCACATCGCCTTCAATGAGCCTTACTCTTCCCTCACCTCACGCACTCGTGTGAAGACTCTCACCACCGACACCCGCATCGCCAACTCACGCTTCTTCGGCAACGACCCTGAGGCTGTTCCTGCTTTGGCTCTTACCGTAGGTGTAGGCACCGTGATGGACGCAAGAGAGGTGATGATTCTCTGCAATGGTCACAACAAGGCACAGGCTCTCCACGCAGCCATCGAAGGTCCTGTTACACAGGCTTGGACCATCAGCGCACTCCAGCTCCACAAGCACGGCATCATCATCTGTGATGAAATGGCTACAGACGAGTTGAAAGTGGGAACCTACCGCTACTTCAAGGATATCGAGAAGAACAATATCTAAAAGACCCCTCGACCGAGAAAATTCCAACAGACCTAGAGAAAATTCCAACATTATCAATATATTACATTACATAAATATATTACGTTATGAGATTAAATCTTAGTTCACAAATCGTACTCAACAAGGTACCTGTGGAATTCTACAAGCCTAAGACGACCGTGGAATACTCCGAAATCTCCCGCATGGAGAAAATTCATACCGATATCTTCGCATCTGTAAGCGAAGGCTGTAGTCATATTGCCGACTGCATTGAGAAGGGCATTAAGGCTGCCCAGCACGAAGGCAAGTATTATGTGATGGCATTGGGCACAGGCCTCTCTGTCAATCCTGTATATGATGAATTGGTAAGCCGCTACGAGAAGAAGAAACTGAGTTTCCGCAATGTTGTAGTATTCAATGCCTATGAGTATTACCCACTCCGCAAGGACAGTTCTATCCGCAGCATCAACCAGCTCAAGGAGCACTTCCTCGACCACGTGGATATTGCAGAACAGAATATCTTCACCCTCGATGGCAGCATCGCACAGGAGGCTGTACAAGACACCTGCCGCCTCTATGAGCAGCGCATCAAGACCTTCGGCGGTCTCGACGTTACTATCCTCGGCATCGGCCGCATGGGTAATATCGCAGCCAACGAACCGGGGTCAAGCATCCAGTCGCTCACTCGTATCATCCTCATCGGCAATATGTCACGCGAGGAGATGGAAAACAGCTTCAAGACCAAGGAGCAGGTTCCTCCATGTTCACTCACTATGGGTGTTGGCACTCTCCTGACAGCCAAGACTGTATTCCTGACAGCATGGGGCGACGAAAAGTCTGAGATTATGCAGAAGGTGATAGAGGGCAACATCACAGATACCCTGCCTGCTACTTTCCTGCAGACTCACCCAGACGCACAGGTGGTATTGGATTTGAGTGCAGCTGCCCACCTTACCCGTATTGAGCACCCTTGGTTGGTTTCATCATGCGAATGGACAGACAAGCTGGTACGTTCTGCACTGGTTTGGCTCTGCCAGAAGATCGACAAACCAATCCTGAAGTTGACCAACAAGGACTACAATGAGAATGGTCTGAGCGAGCTGTTGGCTCTCTATGGTTCTGCATACAATGCTAATATCAAGATTTTCAACGACTTGCAGCATACCATCACCGGTTGGCCTGGTGGCAAACCAGACGCTGACGATACCTATCGTCCAGAGCGTGCCAAACCATATCCAAAGCGTGTCGTAGTGTTTTCTCCACACCCAGACGATGACGTTATCTCTATGGGCGGAACCATCCGCCGTCTGGTCCAGCAGCACCACGACGTGCATCTGGCTTACGAGACATCCGGCAACATCGCAGTAGGTGATGAGGAAGTAACACGCTTCATGCACTTCACCAATGGTTTCAACCAGCTCTTTGCAGAATCCAAGGACAGCATCATCGCCAACAAGTACAAGGAGATCAAGACATTCTTTGCCAACAAGAAGGAGGGCGACTTCGATACAAGAGACATTCTTACTATCAAGGGTCTTATCCGTCGTGGCGAGGCACGTATTGCTTGTACCTATAATGAGATTCCGCTGGATCATGTCCACTTCCTCGACCTTCCATTCTATGAGAGCGGTAAGATAGAAAAACTCCCTATGACCGAGAAGGACGTAGCAGTAGTAAGACAGTTGCTGCAGGAGGTGAAGCCTCATCAGATCTATGTAGCTGGCGACTTGGCAGACCCTCACGGCACACACCGCAAGTGTACTGACGCCGTACTCGCAGCCATCGACCTCGAGAAGGAGGCAGGCGCAGAGTGGCTGAAGGATTGCCGCATCTGGATGTATCGTGGAGCATGGGCAGAATGGGAGATTGAGAACATCGAGATGTGTGTTCCATTGAGCCCAGAGGAATTGCGTGCTAAGCGTAATTCTATCCTGAAGCACCAGTCTCAGATGGAAAGTGCTCCTTTCCTCGGCAATGACGACCGTCTCTTCTGGCAGCGTGCGGAAGACAGAAACCGCGCTACAGCCCAGTTGTATGATAACTTGGGTCTTGCTTGCTATGAGGCGATGGAAGCATTCGTAGAATATAAACCTTTATAATCTGATTCAGATTCCATAACTGAATATATCTTAAGAGCCCTCAGCAGAATTTCAGCTGGGGGCTCTATTTTTAGGGACAGATTACGCGGTTCTTTTGGGATTGGTGAAGAGTTTCGCAGTGTCATGTAATCCCCCTGCTGTCTTTCGGAAAAATCGGACAACTTTCTCTGGTGTAACACGAATTTTTCCTCATATAACCTTTTCGTATATTTCCCTCTTTATGTTACATTAGCGAATGTTATTGGTATATTATAGAAATATAAATCATCGGAAAAGTTGTAATTTTGCGCCTTGTAAAGAAATAGTAATCTCACAATCATTCGAAAACTTACAATTCAACTACCAGCAAATGGTAATCCGACGAAACACTATAATTGACGAGAAAAAGCCAATTTGTTATCTGACGACGAAGAATAATAATCCGAAAAATTAAAATCACTAAGATATGAATTTACATTACTTTATTACTTTCAGTAGCAGAGGAAGTGGCGTCTGTAGGTCGCTCTTCCTTAGAACATTTATGGTGATGATCCTTTTCATCACTGGTAGTAACGGCATCTATGCCGGAGAAGATTTGAAAGCCACGCAATTAACTTCTATTGGCAATTGTGATTGGAATACAAACACAAATGTGTTTTCTTGGACACAAGGTAACTACAACCTAATGTCCATCTTCACAGATCTTAAAGGAAAACTGAATACTGACTATGTGGCATTGAAATTTACCACCAGCAATTATACAAATCAATATAGGGTTTGCTTTATGGAAGGCGATGATTTGGTGGCAACAAAGACATTAGAATCCGCAGGAGAAATGACTATTAAGATATCCGAGCTTCAAGTCAATGAAGGCAAAGATTTGTCGCAAGTGGATAATATCAAGTTTGGCGGAGGCTTATATATTTCGAATGGATCTATAACCCTTGACCCTAATTCCATCGTCTTGGTAGGTCAGTCACAGGTTACAGTTTCACAACCTGAAGCTAATAAAGGTACTGTTTACTTTACCGTAGGCAATGATGATGCCACGCAATACACAGAAGCAAAAGTGCCGAACCACACCAAAGTGAAATTCTATGCTAAACCGAACTTAAAAAATGTGGTCTTTACAGGATGGAAAGTAGATGACAATGTTATATACGATAACCCTGCTGAAGTGGAAGTGACTAAAGACCTTCATTTCATAGCCAAATTTCCCGATGGAATCCATATCAGTTGTACCGTTGACCCAAACGGTGCAGCAGAGCCGAATGTTTATCAGAAAGGACATCAGGATTGGCAGCTTCCTGTTGATGGCTATGTAGGGCCAGATCAAGCCACGACTTTTGCTTTCAAGAATAAGCAGGAAAAATACAAATTCCTCGGCTGGTATGATGCGAAAAATAATAATTTGCTTTCAACAGGACCATCATACACAGTGGATAATATAAATGTGGAGACCAATGTAATAGCCAAATTCTCCACCTCAGAGATAAATGAGGAACGCACTATAAAGGTCGATGAAAAAGTGCGTAGATACTGGCTCTATGTACCTGCTTCTGTGGAAGGACAAGAGAATGTGCCAGTGGTATTCTCTCTCCACGGACGTGGTGGTAACGATACGCCTGATTCTGAAAAGCCCTTATTCACCTCACTCGCCGAGGAGAAAAAATTCATTGTGGTCTATCCTCAAGGACGAAATGCTGGAAGTGATCAGGATAAAGCAGACTATCCCGGTGACGACTGGAAGGAAGGTTTTGGTGGCACTACCGGTTGGGAAGCCACTGGAAAAGAGAATGCAGATACTAAGTTTATCAAGGCACTTGTGGATAAGATACAGGCTGACTACAAGACACCGACAGCTTCCAACAGCAATATCTCCGTCGATCCGAAGAAGTTCTACCTCTGTGGATTCTCCATGGGTGGCATGATGACGTATGCCTGCGCTAAGGTGCTTAATGGCACGTTCGCTGCTTACGGCTCTTGTGGCGGTTTCCCTCTTAATGAGTTCCACCTCAATCTTGCTACCAAGCAACCTATTCCTTTCATTCATATGCATGGCAGTTCCGATAATATGCTCGGAATAAAACATCTGCATACTATCATTGAGAATCTCTTGTTCCGTAACGGATGTAGTCTTGCTGGTTACCAAACAGCTAATGAAAAACAATGGACTACAACTAAAGAGAACGGCGAGACACATGATTTTAAGAGATATGACTTTACAGGAGTTAATGGTGTTCCTGTCACTACAGTGACGTTCAAAGATCTCTGGCATTCAGTGGAGGCAAGTGCTCCAAAGTATCTCTGGGATTTCTTTAGTCCTAAGACTTTAGACTCGTATCAGCCTACTACTATGAAGTGGCAGTGGGACATGACGACTATCAATGAAAAATTGAAAGATAATTCGAATAAAGAGTTGAAAGAAATACACGGATGGAAACGTGTCGCTATTTCAGAAAAAGATCATGGTACCCTCACTTATGGTGATAATAGGAAAACTAATTGTACAGGTTTTACTACTACCACTACTACTAATGATGATAATACTACTACTACTACTCCCTGTGGAAGTGCAGCGTCAAATTGTAACGGCAACCACAACGTCTATAACTCAATACAGTTGGAGAAAGGTATTTACAAGCTCCATGCTAAGGCACATGTGGTTTCCAGTGATGCAACAGGTATCATTGTCGGTATATATAAGGTAGGAGAAACAGAAAACTCCGGTAAGTGTATAATCCGTCGTCAGGTGAAAAACAACTCCGGCGAAGCTTCTGCCGACCTCTCTATCCTCTATCCTTTCGCTATCACCGAAGATGGTGAGTACTATGTCAAGGTGGAGCGTGGCAATAATCAAAACACCTGTACAGCTCTCGCTATCCATACCAATGAATACGCTCCTACAGAAGAGGATGATAGTGAGGCCGCACCGGAATTGACATCTGGCTGGGAGAATGACCGTCTTATTGTCAAGATTGATTTTGAGGAAGTAGGAAAAGACTTTGCTAATATTGGTGAGGAAAAGACTGCCACTAATCATACTGATAATTTCAGTTTTGTGCAATTCAAGGGAGAGGTTCCCAAATCTGGCTATAAACTCTACTGCCTATACAATGGAGATAACAAACAACAATGGTTGAAATCCGATGTGATACAAAACGATGCAATATTCGGTAATTATTTCCAGAATATCCCTAAGGCTCAGTTCTATGACCGTTCTGCTAGACAAAACTATATGCGTGCGGTGCTCAAAGATGGTGCTCTCTCTGATATTAAAAAAACTGGTGCTGCAACGATAGGCTTCTGGGTGAACGGCAGGGTGGCTGTAGATGCCGGACTCTCTTACTTCGATGCTTCTATGCTTTATCTCTCTGGTCCATATTATTCTGCCCACTATGCTCCTACTGAAGATAACGGTACAGAAGCATCTGACAAGCAGTATCAAAGTATGTTTAATATCCGATGCAATGGTAATACAAACGGCTTCTTGAAAAATGCTACAAGCAACCAGGTGCGTTATTATGCCGACAATATGTTTGGCGATTATTGCGACAATAGCGGCGAGGCGGGCTTTTACAAGAAAAACCTTTATCTGGACCGCAACTGGCATTATATCACAATGGTGATGTCCAACGGTTTGCGCAACGTGGATATGTATGTTGACGGCGAACTGACCAATAGCCGTCAGAACATCGTGGGCGGCGATCAGGACCTTACTGCCGGTCTCGACACTATCAACCATATCATCATAGGAGGTCTGAACGCTACATACACTAATTTCGGTTACGACCCTGCATTCGCTTTTGATGATATAGTAATCTACAGTCGTGCCCTGACTCCTCAGGAGATACAGGCTATCATAACGGCAAAGAACTACAGCCCTAACTCATGGGACTTCGAAAAGAATATCGCCAACACGGCATTGCTTAACAAAGATAAACTCAAGGAACCTTATTGGAAAAATGAAGGTAACGATGTATATACCCTTATCAAGACACTTAATACTGCTGCTGAACTGACATACGACGGCAATAGGGTCATCCCTGCATTCCGTGGATTGAAGTTCAAGACAACAGGCACAGATCAGATCAAGATTGATATGGCTAAAAAGCGTTTGATAGTAGGTAAAAATTATGATAACGATGACACTAATGATCCGCAGATAACCATTTCAAATGCACCTGTTGGTCAGTATCTGCGTTGTGAGTTTGATAAAAGTAGTCCAGGTTGGTTATCCTATAAGGATAATCTTGAATTTAAGGGTGATATCAATATTTCCAATAATAGTAAGACAGGTGTTATTAAAGTTACCAAAAAAGAAAGTGAAACTTCAAAATTGTCATCTTGCATTGTATCAGTCTTTAGTAATGAAGTTGCCTTAAAGTCAATAGGCACTACTGATAAGATATTCGCTGACTTGACTTTTGGAACTCTCAGCGCTGACAAAACGGGTTATACTAAGACAGAGACAATAGAATGGGTCAAAACAGATGAAAAATATCCTACTTTGCCTAATCTTTATCTTTTCGAGAATGGTATAGGTTATAATAACGTATATAATTACAAAGAATTAAATTCTGAGGATTATAAAGGCAAGATTACTTTCTGGAGTTCTGCTCCGCACGTGGCTTACGTAAAATCAGCGAAAACAACAGAAAATCAACCTGATGTAGTGGTCACTGGCGTTCCTGGTTCTGCATACATTTACGCTGAGTTGGAAAACAACAACCAGTATGACTGCAACACTGCTGATAAAGACCTCTATGCGTCTTCAAACCGCATACTTGCACGTTATGAGATTCATGTGCCGAATAGTGAACCTGGATATTCTGTCAAGATTAGTGCTGATGAGACTCATAATGACAATAATCATAAATTCAAAGTAGGTGAAGTCCTCAAGACAACAGACGAAGCAGTGACCCTCACCCTCGGAGGATGGAATTATAATAGTAATGAATATTTCGGAAATACTGACGGTTATACCAAGAAAGAAACATGGAAAGGTATGCCGCTGAATAAGACTACAAATGATACTAATGGTTATCAGTCCGTTTATGATGTATCTGATAAATCAGGAAACTATACCGATGATAATACCTACTCAGGATTGGGTTCCTACACTGGCGGCACTCATGCGGCAAAGAGCGAACAGCTGGATGGTGCTGATAACAAGGGCTTGTTCGTTACAGAATATGCGAACAACAGCACAGCATGGACACTCCCTTGCCGTGGTTCATACGCTAAGGTAGAGCCTACCGAGGCTGGTATCATAAGCGTATATGTCCTACAAGAGGGATGTATGGAGCGTAATATGACCGGCACAGAGCAAACATATTTCGACTCTTATAAAGTTGCTGCAAACGAGCCATACGACATCAACATCAAGAAAGTATATGTTGCTGACGAGGCAGGAAAAATAATAGATGATGTTATCACCGATACCAAGTCGAAGATTGTCTCACAGGTATGGAAAGATGACGGACGTGCACGCGCTGAGTATTCTTACTATGTTGACAATACTGCTTATAGCCAACTGCTCTATGAACGGTTCAAGAAGAATATTGTAGATGTAAGTGGAGATAATTATGCTGTAACTCTGCTCGACCAATGGAACAGCCCCGGCATGACGCAGAACATAATCAAGTTTGGCAAGGGCTTTGGCATCGTGGACAAGGGTATCGTGCGCTATACATTCAATGTTCTCCCGGGCAAGACCTACTACATCTTCTCCAACGACGCGAAGATGGGTATCGCCGGCTTTAACTTCACAAAGAATAAGCAGTTGAATTTCAATTCAAAACACGAAATCATAGCAAACGATCCGTTGGCAGGTGATTTGACACCAACAGAATCTGTCACGCTCGACGATACAAAAGACTATTCTGCACGTACAGAAAAGAATGTGGATGTCACACTAAATCGTAAATTCTATAAGAACTATTGGAATGCCATCTGTCTGCCATATTCCATCAATAGGAGACAGATAGAGGATCAGTTCGGTGACGGAACCATGGTGGTGCTGATGAAAAACATCGAAACTTCCACCAAGAAAGTGATGTTTATCGAGCATGCCAATCAGGACATCATCGCCGGTTATCCTTATCTTATTTTCCCTACCGATAAGGCAGATACTAATAAGGACGACCATTCAGGCATCATCGAGAGCATAACAACCCGCGCCACATTCGGTGAGGCTGACAGTCCGCTTTTTAGTGTAGGAACTGATGGATTTACATATTCTGGTGCAGAAATGCAGAGCGATGCACTCGTCTTTAAGGGTACATTCACTAATAATACTCCGCTTACTGAAGGATCTTACGTAGTGACGAATAAGGGTGTTCTCTCACGTATTCCTAACGATGAAATGAAGATAAAACCTTACCGATCTTACATCTATTTTAATAGGGTAAATACTGGTGCAAAGGCGATTTCGCTACAAAGTATGAATGTAAACGGTTTTGAGAATGATGAAGACCATACTACAGGCATTGAAAATCTGCTCTTTGAGAGTGGTATCCTTACTCATTCTGCTGATGTCTATTCCATAGATGGACAGTTGGTTCGTAGTAAAGCTCTTAATTTTAACGGACTGCCTAAAGGCGTTTATATAGTTAATGGTAAGAAATATGTAAAGAAATAATTGTCACAAAGATGAAAAAAGATTATATTATTCCGACAATCTTCTTAATAAAATATGAAGAAGAGTCAAAACTACTCGATCACAGTCTCCAAGGTAATGCTGACTGCCAGTCTGCAGCTTCTGATGTTGATATCAATTCGATGAAAGGTAATACAGAATTAAATATTGATAACACAGGAAGCGTATCAGAGAGTGATTATGCCAAAAAGACTGGTTGGCTCTTTGATGACAATGCTTTCTCTGACTCCTGGTAGGATTCAGACTTGAATGAAAACAGAAAACCTGTCTTGCATCTCAGCACATTCGTAGCGCGAAAGAGCCACGCCGCGAATGTTCTGAGTAGCAAGACAGGTTTTTTTTTGAACTGTACGGTTGAAAAAACATCAATGGATAAAAAAAACATCAAAGGATGGGGCTCTGGCTTTTATAAGAATCTCAGTCAGGACTTGAAGAACGAGATGCCAGGGGTAAAAGGTTTCTCGCCTATAAACTTGCGCTATATGAGTAAGTTTTTCAAACTCTATGCTCCTCTATATAGAAATATTCCGCAGACTGCGGAACTTTTCTCTGATTCGTTGTCAGACTCAAATGTTCCGCAAGTTGCGGAACAATCTAAAAAACGTCAACAGCCTGTTGATGATTTCAAGATGTTGTTCTCCATTCCTTGGGACCATCATCGCCGTATCATTGACAAATGTAACAGCCTTACTTTTTAAAGTGGGCTCAGTTTATTATCAGTTCTAAGGGATAGTTGAAAGGATGAAATAGAAAGGTAACTACAAGGCGTTCTTTAGCCAAATCGAAGGAAAATCGCTCGATTTGGCTAAAGTATAACCTATTCTATAGCCAAATCGAGTTAAAATTCATCGATTTGGCTAAAGAATCCTTGTTTTTCTCGGATAATTATCTTATATTTGCACCATCATTAAAGTTAGATAAAAAAGGTATGGAGCAAATTATCGGACGAAAGAAAGAAATCGAGCTGTTGACAGAATATTATCATTCTGGCAAAGCTGAGTTTGTGGCTGTATATGGCAGGCGTCGTATCGGCAAGACTTATCTTGTGAGAAATCTCTTCCGTGATAAGTTTGCCTTTGATATGTCTGGGTCTATAGAGGCACCAGCTGAGGCACAGCTCTCTAATTTCGGGTTTGCGCTGAGGGAATATGGAGATTCCAAACAGCCTATTCCTACGAATTGGACAGAGGCTTTTGAGGCATTAAAACAGTTGTTAAAGGCAAAAATGAAAGGAGAACGACTCGTTGTTTTTATCGATGAACTACCATGCTTGGATACGCCGAAATCTGGTTTCCAACAGGCTTTTGAGCACTTTTGGAACGGATGGGCAGCTTACCAAAGTGAAATCATGCTTATCGTTTGTGGCAGTGCCACGTCGTGGATGATAGCTAATCTGATAGATAGTCATGGTGGGCTTCATAATAGGATAACGCACGAGATGTATCTTGCTCCTTTTACTCTTCGTGAGACGGAACTGCTGCTGCAAGCTTATGGATTCTCATGGACTCGCATTTCTATCCTTCAGATATATAGCATCCTTGGTGGGGTGCCTTATTATCTCAGTTTGTTGGATAAAAAGCAAGGTGTGGAAGGGAATGTCGACAGATTGTTTTTCTCATCCCACGCTGAACTGAAGCGAGAATATGGAAGACTATATTCGTCCTTGTTTAGAAATTCTGAGGCCTATATGCGTGTCATAGAGGTACTTGCCTCATGCAGACAAGGTATGACCCGAAAGGAAATCATGGAGAAATTGAAGCTGAAATCGGGTGGAACTTTGACAAAGGTTCTTAGTGAATTGATAAATTGCGATTTCGTAAGAGGGTATAATACCAGGGATAAGAAGATAAAGCAGAAAGATCAAATCTTTCAGCTTACCGACCTCTATACATTATTTTATATGACGTTTTGCCATCCTGGTACGACGGACACGGGATATTGGACTCACTTGATGGGAAAACCTCGTCAAAATACTTGGTATGGCTTGGCTTTTGAGCGAGTTTGTATGTTGCATATTCCTCAAATCAAGCATTTCTTGGGGATAGACCAAATCCATACCGAGTATTATTCTTGGCGAAGTAAGGTTTCAAAGCCAGCTGCGCAAATCGACTTACTGATAGAACGTGCCGATAATCTCGTGAATCTATGCGAAATCAAGTATTCGCAGATGCCTTACACGATCACTAAGGAGGAGGATATGCGCATTCGTAATCGTATGGCTGATTTCGTGGCAGAAACAGGGATAAAAAGTGGTATTATCACAACGATGATTACTACTTTTGGCGTGCGCCTTACACAGTATGCAGCCTTGGCTCAAGTACAAATTACAATGGACGACCTGTTCGGATAAAGTCGTATAAACAAATGAGGGTGCGTCACAGACTTATGACACACCCTCTCGATAGACAACCCTTGTATCTGCACAAGATACAAGAATAATACATGAAAAATGAGCCCACTTTAAAAAGGGGCATATTTTGAATCCAGCATGACCAATGTGGTCATTCTGAGTGAAACATAGCAATCGGCTCCCCGCTGGTGAATAACTTGATTCCAAAGCATATTGGGCTTGAATGCGGTCTTTTTCCTTGCAGATAAGTATGCCTATTGTTGGATTGTCTCGACCCTCCTTACGAAGAAGATGGTTACAAGCTACTACATAGCCGCCAAGTTGCCCGACATCAGGTAATGTTCGATTAAAGTTACTCAATGCTTTCCCTTGTCGTTCATACAGAGATGAGTCTATGAAATTATGAAGGACATTTCTTCTCCAACCATTTGCCACTGTTTGACGGACATAGAAAAGAGCCTTTTGAGGCACTGTTAAAAACTTATCTATCAATAGTTTATGATGTCCCCAAGGCAATGAAAATATGTCTTTTTCAAATTGCTCCCCAACTTGGGGAGTAATTTCACTATAATCTTGATAGAGTCGAAAGAAGTTCTTCATATACAAAAGATTTGTTGGAGAAAAGCAAGTTGCTTTTGGATTTAGTTCTTTTAAATCACGACTTAAATTTACAAAGAACTTACTACCCCATCGAGCCTCTGCTTTAAGGGCAACAATGTCTCTACCCAAACTCCAATAGAATTTGAGCATTTCTGTATTGACTTTCACCGCAGCCTTTATCTGGCTCTGGCGATAACGCTTGCTGAGTTCCTTGACCCATTGCAAGTACTGTAACTTGGCAAAATCATCGGCACCGCTATCTGTTCGGAAACAACCGCTGATCTGCTGCTTTATCTTAATTTTCCAAATGTCTGGAACAGGTTGGCATAAGCATAGTTGTCTGAAAAAATGTTCAATACGTGCCTGCGTGACGTCTTAATCCATTTTGGAAGTTTCGTTCATGTCATCGTAGATGCGTTCCTTGCCACCACAAAGATATACGCACATCAGAGAGCATAGGATTTCACTATATTGATAACCAAACAATGTGCATCTCAATCTCAAGGTGGCATCTATGGTTTGAACTAAAAGAGCATCAAATTGCTCCATAATCGAAAAAAAATCCTCCAAAAGGAGTGAGTTTCTCAGATTTTATTTGTATTTTTGCCATGTCATTCAGAGTTTTATTTGTTATTTATTTTGCAACACTAAGATAAGTGAAATTTCTGACATGACAAAATCCTGAGCAACTTATTGTTGCTCAGGTGCTTATAAAAAATATTAAATTATAGTGTTGCGGAAATAAGGTTTATAGCCTACAAGCCATTTATTTTAGACAAGGACAGTTTATTCACATGGTTATAAATAATTTTAAGATACAATATGCGTAAGGTATGGCACTAGCAATAAACATAAACGACCTGCTTAACAAGCAGAAAATAGAATCAAACCGTATCGAATTCAAAAAAGGTTGGAATCCTGGGAGCATATATCACAGTATATGTGCTTTCGCTAACGATTTTGACGATCTTGGTGGTGGTTATATCATCGTTGGTGTAGACACTGACGACCAGACAGGTATGGCAATACGACCTGTAGAAGGTGTGCCAATGGAAAAGATTGACAACATCCTACAAGAGATGGTAGGTTACAACAACAAAATGGCTCCATACTACTTGCCTCGCACTTCTGTAGAAGAGGTTGATGGCAAACTGTTGATAGTGATATGGTGTCCTGCTGGTAGTTACCGTCCATATTCTGTGCCAGTAAACGTAACAGCAAAAGGAACGAAAGAATACTTCTACATCCGTAGTGGCACAAGTAGCATTGAGGCAAGAGGTGAAGCTCTCGTTGAATTGCGAGAACTGGCCAATCGTATACCTTTTGATGAACGAGGTAATAGTGACATTCAGTTGGAAGATATTTCTCTGGTGCTTCTTCGTGATTATCTTGTCAAGGTGGGTAGCAAATTGGTTGATGATGTGATAAAAACTCCTATTTCTACTATACTTGACCAAATGGAATTATATACTGGACCTAAGGAGAATCGCTTACTTCGCAATGTTGCAGCCATGATGTTCTGTGAGAATCCAAACAAGTTCTTCCCTTACACTCAGATAGATGTAGTGACATTCCCTTACGGAAAGATGAAAGACCCGAATAATTTTACAGAGGTTACATTCAAAGGCTGTGTACCACAGATGATTAAGCATACAATGGATTACATCAAGAGTAATGTGCTCAAAGAGCATGTGCGTAAGATTTCTGGTAGGCAGGAAGCTGAACGCTTTTGGAACTATCCATACGATGCTATCGAGGAAGCTGTTGTAAACTGTATTTTATGTAAACATTTACATAAGATGGCTTATGTAAACAATTACATTATGTCACCTTCTGCAACTTTTTTGCAAAAT
>ENA-OOQP01000678-OOQP01000678.1-human-gut-metagenome-genome-assembly--contig:-NODE-678-length-15049-cov-1.692677_pt1 | contig 15049 bp, 11 predicted proteins | sample MGYA00241266_ERZ501171 | MGnify/ENA primary metagenome ERZ501171 (study PRJEB25962, sample SAMEA2042501) | human gut metagenome | biome: human gut; feature: human-associated habitat; material: faeces...
AAACCGATTCTCTGTGCTCCGAGGTAACGGGTCCGCCGGGGAAGTTGCCGTATGTCGGGTTATCCTCAAATGCGCGCGGATAAGTCTCACTCGTCTTACCGGAGGGATTGACTTTACCGGTAAGGATATTTGCAACGGCGATGCCGCCTGCCTGACCGCCGAGACCGGAATTGAGAAGTCCCTTAACATTTTTAAGCCACGGCATAAGAATTACCGAGCCGCCTGCGATTACAACAACGGTGTTGGGGTTTGCCTCGGCAACCGCAGCAACAAGCTCATTGTGCTCTGCCGGAATTTCAATTCCCTCTCTGTCGTAGCCCTCGCCCTCGAATTCTTCGGTAAGACCTACAAATACAACGGCTACATCAGCCTTAGAAGCGGCCTCTTTAGCCTCTGCTATAAGCTCTGCACCTGTCTTTCTGGGTGTCTTGTCCTTCTTTGAGTGAGCACTCTTATAATAGCCCTGAGCGTAAGAAATGTCTACGCCGAGCTTCTGAAGCTCGTCAAAAGCGTTTGAAAGCTTGGTGGGGTTGATTACGGAAGAGCCTGCGCCCTGGAAGCGCGGTGCCTTTGCCATTTCACCTATAACGGCAACCTTTTGGCCGTCCTTGAGAGGAAGTATGCCGTCGTCGTTTTTGAGAAGCTGCATTGAGCCCTCGGCTATCTTCTGAGCTATTGCGTGATGAGCGTCAACATCATATGTATGTGTCTTTTCAAGAGCCGGCTTTGATTTGACTATAAGGTCAACTACCGTATCAACTCTCTCATCGAGTATTTTTTCATCAAGCGTACCGTCTTTTACGGCAGCGATGATTCTGTTTGTGTTAAGGTCGCCCGAGCAAGGCATTTCAAGGTCGGTGCCTGCCTTAAGTCCGGGGATTCTGTCAACAGAAGCACCCCAGTCGGTTACGATAAGGCCCTCAAAGCCCCACTCTTTTCTGAGCACTTTTTGCTGAAGCCATTCATTTTCCGAAGCATAAACGCCGTTGATTCTGTTATAAGAATTCATAACCGTCCAGGGCTGAGCCTTTTTAACGGCTATTTCAAATGCGGTGAGATAAGTCTCGCGAAGAGTTCTCTCATCAACTACCTCGTTGACTACCATACGGAAAGCCTCCTGAGAGTTAGCCGCGAAGTGCTTGAGAGAAGTACCTACGCCCTTTGACTGAACGCCGTTTATAACGGCTGCCGCACATTCGCCGGCAAGAAGCGGATCCTCCGAAAAATACTCAAAGTTTCTGCCGCCTACGGGAGCGCGCTTGATGTTTGTGCCGGGGCCTAAAATGGTAGATACCTTTTCCTTAAGGCACTCTTCGCCCATTGCCTCGCCCTCTTGCTCCAAAAGCTCCGGGTCCCATGAGCAGGACGACGTAGCCGCAGGGGGGAAGCAGGTTGCCGGAACAGAGTTTCCGAGGCCTATGCCGCCCGTTGAGCTCTTTTTGTCCGGATTAGCCTTGCGAAGACCGTGAGGGCCGTCGGTAATCATTATCTTCGGAAGACCGAGCTCCGGAGCTTCCTCAAGATGCCAATAGTCATAGCCCGAAACAAAAGCTGCCTTTTGCTCGAGGCTCATTTTTTCCACAATTTCCTTATGCTTCATATTTTTCCTCCGTTTTTATACAGCACTGCGCTTGAAAAGCCGCGGCACTTGCATTTTTTAAACCAAAATCATTTTACACCCGCAAGGGGTATAATAATATAAATATTCCGTTGTTTTTATAATAATTTACGGATTATTTATAATAATCGACAGCCGCTCTGCCCGAAGTGACTTTTTTAACATAGAAAGCCACCTTTTGATGCTCCGGATGAACTTTATAGGCGTTGAGGTCGTCCTCGTTTTCGGTGACAACTGTAAGCATTGCGTCAAAATTACGGTCGCACACCACTTCGTTTTTAATGAAGGTGAGACTTTTGATTTGGGAAATTTTTTCCGGTAACGCAGTAAGACCGGCTCTCACGATTTCGATGTTTTCATCAAGCGTTTTGCCCTCTGCATCACAGAATTTCCACATTACGTTGTGATAAAGCATTTTCTCACCTCCGAAAAGCCGTTACAAGCTGTAACCGCACAATTATTATATAATTTTAACATAGAAAATCTTAATGGGCAATAGCTTTTTTAGTAAAAACATTGCTAAAGCAGCGTTTTTTTGAGCGTATACGCAGTTCTGCATCGCTTTATGCCGAAAAAGACTGACGGTGAGTCTCAGCCGAGCTTTCGGCAAAACTAAAAAAGCGGAGATTCGCCGCAGCGAACCTCCGTAAAACGAACTTATTTATTTTTGATTGCTGCCGTAGCCGTAACCATATCCGTAACCGTAGCCGTACTTTTTGTTGTAGGACGACATAAAGCGTTTCGGCATACCGCTCTCTGTATCATTGTAGATACATCCGACGAGCTTGGTGCCGGAATTTTCGAGGTTTTCAACGGCGCGCTTAATACGTCTTGAAGCAACCATATCGTTTCTGACAACAAGAAGTATTCCGTCGGCATAGCTTGAAAGTATCGACGCATCAGCCACAACTCCGCAGGGAGCCGTATCAATTATAATATAATCAAACTCCTTTTCCGCGGATTTGATTATATCGGACATAGCGTCCGTAGAGAGAAGCTCCGACGGGTCAAATACGGGCTTTCCGCTGACAAGCAGGAAGAGATTGTATTTTTCCGAATACTTTATCGCCTCGGCGAGAGTCTTTTCGCCGTTTATGACACCGTATACGCCGCCGTCCTCGGAGGCATTGATTCCGAGAAGCTTTGCAACCGCGGGCTTACGCAAGTCGCCATCCACCAAAAGCACCGACTTGCCGTTTTGTGCGAGTGCAAGTGCGATGTTTACCGCGCTTGTCGTCTTGCCCTCGTTTTCGGCTGTACTCGTTACCACAAAAGTCTTGTACTTCTCACGCTGAGCGGTGTGCTCGATCTTTGTTCTTATAATCTTAAAGGTTTCGATGAACGGGAAGCCGCTGCGTCTGTCGGAAATAAGCAGGGGCTTATAATCCTCACCCTTTTTCTTCTTTTTACGGTTAACGTGAGCGACCATACCGATAACGTCAACGCCGAGCTTGTCCTTAACATCATCGGCGGTTTTAACCGTATCCTTGGCAATTACCGCGAGAACAATCGCAAATAATGATATGACGAGACCTGCGGCAAAGCCTACTATAGTATAGTTTCTTGCGCTCGCATCGCGGTTCGGAGCACTCGCAAGAAGCGGCGGGTCGATAACCGTCAAGGTGGTGCTCGGGAAAGCCGCGTTTATGGCGCTCTCATAGTTATTTACATAGGCATTCGCTATTCCGTATGAAACGTCGGCATTCGGCGTAGTCACGGTAAGATTTATTATAGCCGTGTCTTCAACGGCCTCAACCGAAACCCAGCTCTTTATGTCTGCCACGGAAATATCTTTAAACCCGCTGTTGTCGGCAACTCTCTTTGAAAGCTCTGTCGTTGTAAAAACATATTTGAAGCTCTCGGCAAGCGTTGCGGACGCGTTAAGGTCCGACTGAGTCTGACCCGAAACGGCAAGTGCCGAAGATTTATTGTTTGCTATAAACGTTATCTTAGACGAATACGACGGTGTGTAGGTGAGCTTTGCAACGGCAAAGCCGAGTACAGCCAGCACTACTGCCGAGATAACAACTATTTTCCAATGCTGCAATATTTTTTTGAGGTATATAACGACGCTGTCGAGATTGTCGCTCTCCTCAACATGAGTTTTGCCCGAAGATGAATATGCCATCTTTTTAACTCCTTTTAAACTTAATTAACGCAAAACAATTATTTGTATTATATCAAATTCGTCCCGATACTACAATAGAAAAAATAAATTTATATTTTTTTTGAATGCAAATGTCCGTCTTTTATCTCTATAACGCTGTCGGCAACTTCAAAAGCCGCGGTTTTGTGAGAGATAATAACGCACGTTCTGCCTTTTAACGACCTCAGGCCCAAAAGGAGCTTTTTCTCCGTTTCGGCGTCAAGCGCGGACGTCGCTTCGTCAAGCAGCATAACAGGCGCGCCCGACAGCACAGCCCTTGCAACTGCGAGGCGCTGAATCTGCCCCTCCGACAGTCCCCTGCCGTTTTCCATAAGGACGGTATCAAGGCCGCTCGGCAGCTCGTTTATAAAATCATAGGCGCAGCTTATTTTTGCCGCCTCGAGCACCTCATCGTCCGTCGCGGTGCTGTTTGTGAGCTTTATGTTATCGCGTATGGTGCCGCTCATCAGCATATTTCCCTGCGGAACATATGCAAACAGCTGACGCATATATTTGTCAATATGATATTTTTTGCCGCCGGACACAACGCTTATACTGCCCTTTTGCGGTGTAAGCACCCCTGTAAGCAGCTTGAAGAATGTGCTTTTCCCGATGCCCGATATTCCCGAAATTACTGTGAAATCGCCCTTGTTTATCCGCACAGAGCCGTTCTCTATTACATTTTCTCTGCCGTAGCCGAAGGTCACGCTCTCCATTTCCATATATGACATCTCATCATATATTTTGCCGACGTCAAGTCCCGGCAAATTATATGCGACGCTCTCGGGGAGATACTCGGTTTCAAGTATCCTGTCGGCGGAGGCGAGCATGGTATAGTATTTCGGCAGGTAACCCGACAGACTCGTAACGGGCGTTTGCACCTGACTCACAAGCTGAACTATCGCCGTGAGAGTTCCGAAAGTTATCGCTCCGCGGCTCAGCCTTGCGGCACTCCAAAGCATAGCGAAAAGCCAGCCCACCGAAAATGCCGCCGAAAAGCCTATATTTGCGAAAATCGACCACCTGTTGCGTTTTATTTTAGCATAGTAATTTTCGTCCTGATACACCTTCGAGCGGTCTTTCATCATATCGGCAACGTCAAATATCTTAACGACGAGCAGATTTTCTATTACCTCCTGCATAAAGGAGCGGACTCCGCCGTCGGTTTTTTCCACCGCCTTGTGAAGAGACTTCATTTTGCCGCGAAAGAATCGGGTGAATACAAACAGCAAAGCTCCGCCTGACAGCAATATGATTGAAAACATCCTGTCAAGCGAAAAAAGAGCCGCAAAGGCGCAAACGAGCCTCGTCACCATAGCAACGGCGGACGGCAATATCGTTACGACGCCGTCGGAAACCACCGAGACGTCACTTGTGAGCCTTGTCATAAGCTCGCCCGTGTGAATCGAGGTGATTTTTTCGTAGTCCTTTTTGAGTATTGATGAAAACAGCTCTGTTTTAATGCTTATCTCGATTTTGCCCTGTACTCTCGCCTCAAGTGCTTTGCAAACAACCTTGAGAAATGTCTGTAAAAGTATGAGTGCGCCCAAAGCGACGCCGTTTTTAATCAGAGCGTTTTTATCGGCATTTTGCGCCGCGTCTATTATATACTTCGCATACAGCGCCGTCATAACTCCGCACACGGAAAACAGGGCGTTGCCGATTATCAGCAGCACCATGCGAGGGCTCTCTTTTTTTGAGTGAGAGGCTATCCATTTTTCGGCAGAGCTTTTTTTCACTTACCGAGCTTCCCCCTTATTTTTACTATATATTTCCTTACGGGAAACAGAAATTTCCAAAGCTTAACATAGAGGCGATATCTACGGCTGCCCACGGAAAAGGTTTTTCCCTTGCGCGTTATAAACGCAACCTCGCCTATTATGTTCTTATCGGTTATGCCGTGCTCCCTGACCCATTGATTGTCGCCGCACATAACATATCCGTTTTCGTCCTCGCCGACTTTTCTGTGCAGCACAAATGCGCCGTCGTCTCGGCGGTAAAACGGAATAGCATCTTTTTCAAGCGGCAAAACGGCACTTTTAAGCGTAACCTTGTCTCTGCCCGCCACAAGCAGCGGCAGCATGCTCGTTCCCGTAATCGGTAAAACGACCGTTCCCCCGGCTGAGAGCTTCTCCTCGATTATCGGGAGCAGTTCCTCTAATTTAACTCTTTTTTTGCCGTCCAAAATATCATTCCTCTAAAAGTCCGTTTTTGCGGAGCTTTTCAAGATAGCGGTCAATATCCTGCGCCGCGGTCTTTTCGTCTGTATCGTACCGTGAGAGCACGCTTTTCAAAAGCTCGTCGCGCGTGGTTTCCTTTTCGAGCTTGCCCCACAAAAATGCGCCGACGGGATTCAGGGTTATCATACCCGTGAAATCCGCCTGAACAGCTCCGACCGGCACAACCACATAGCTTCCGGCAACCTCACTGAGCATAAAGCCGTCTTTAATTTTCATATACCAGCACTGCCTTTCTTTTTCTTAAGCTCTCGGATTTTGTCTGTAATATTCCTCTATTCCGTCATACGACACGTGCGCCGCCGACGGGTCCATATTGCATTTGAGCAAAAAGACCGGCACCTCTTTTAAAAGAGCGTCGAGCAACCTCAAAAGGACACCCATATACTGCGGTGTTTTCGGGCGCACGGTCTGTGACATAAACAGCGGCACGGCACTCGCCGGACTTATTTTTTCAATACTGTTCTTTTGGCTTCTCTCTATAAACACAACAGCCCTTATCGGAGCCGCGGCGTTTCTGCTCTCGTCGTTTTTGCCGCTGAACGGTGTGCCGTAGGCAACTGCGCCGCTTTCGTTTATGATAATCGCCGGCTTATCGTCGTTTAATATATATGCGTCGGGAAATTCCGAGAGCCAAAGATGCGTGTGCGTGGATTTGCCGGTTCCGCTGCGCGCGGAAAAAAGATAGGCATTGCCGCCGCGGCACACGCACGACGAGTGAAGCATAAAGCCGTTAAATTCAAGCAGCTTTAAATAAAACGCCTCTCCCGTCCACACATATCGGCACTCATCGAGCGTCAGCATGGGATAGCTTTGCCGCCTACGCATAAAAAAGTCATCGTCGAGTTCTATTTTTATGTCGGTTTTTTTATCGTCACTTGTGAGATACGGTCTGCTGCGCTCGAGGAGCAGTCCGTCTCCCGTCTCAAATTCAACCGTCAGACCGGCTATTTCGAATTTTTCCAAAGCGCACCTTCCCATTTTCAGTCTTCCCGTTGATTGTAACATTTTTTTGCTTTTTTGTATAGTCCGATTTTACCGTGAATATAAAACAAGAGCCGAGCTTACGTTTTACGCAGGCTCGGCTTATTTATTTTCTTATTGCACGCTTCCCTGATCACCGTCACAAGAATACACAAGCGGCATTTTCACCGTCGCCTTAAACAGGTCGCCGTCTATTGAGAGTTCAAGCTTTCCGCCCTGAAGCGTGCACAAATCCTTTGCTATCGAAAGCCCGAGGCCGCTGCCCTCCATGGTACGTGACTCGTCTCCGCGTACAAAGCGCTGAGTCAGCTCATCGGGGTCTATATTCAACTTTTCGCGTGAAGTGTTTTTTATCGTTATTGTACCGTATGAGCTGTCCTTTTCGACGTCTATATATACTCTCGTACCGGGGAGAGCATACTTTTTGACGTTGCTCAAAAGATTGTCTATGATTCGCCACGTCTTTTGGCTGTCGGCGTATATAACAATCGGCTCCGTCGGCTCGTTGAGCACCGCGTCGAGATTTCTCTCCTCAAAAGCGTCGGACATTTCACCGACCGCCTGAACCGCAAGCTCATGGAGATTAACATTCATCTTGTTAAACGTCACGGCTCCCGATGACGCCTTTGACGCCTCGACAAGGTCCTCGATAAGTCTTTTGAGTCTTATGGATTTTTCATCGAGCACGTTTATATATTTTTGTGCCGAAATATCGTCTATGTCGCACTTTTTGAGCAAATCGACATATGAGATTATCGAAGTTAGCGGCGTTTTAAGGTCGTGCGACACATTTGTTATAAGCTCGGTTTTCATTCTTTCGCCCTTTACCGCCTCGTTTATCGCCTTTTGCATCTCCTCCTGCGTAAGGCTGAGATTGAGCGCCAGCGTTTTTAAGGGCTCAGGCATATTTTCCGAATAGATGTTTTCGGGAGGCTCTCCGTTTTTTGCGTTCTCCGACGCCGCTATTATGCGGTCAAGCGACAGCACATATTTCCACATAAGTGAAACAGTCAGAATATTATACAGCAGCAGCACCGCTATAAGAAGAACGAACCAAAATCCTCTGCACATAGCCGCAACGCCGGTCAGCACGGTGTTGCCGATTATATAGCCTATAAGCACAAGCAGTACACGGCGCCTTAAGCGCACCGGCTTTTCACGAAGCCTTTTAAGCGGCGAAAATAATTTCCCGATAAGCCTTATAATATACCAAACAAGCGTTGATCGAAGCCAGCTCTTTTTCGCCTTGTAATATTTAGAAACAGAACAGAGCCACTCAAGCAGCACAGCCCACACCGCAACGGCAATAAGCGACATAACCACAAACATCATAAGCGCTTTGCCGTCGGCATAGTAATCGAAATCATGTTTGTAATCGGCTGCCAAGGCTAAAATTCCGTAAACTCCCGCCCCCGCAACAGCGGCAGCCAAAACAAAATGCAAGTCCGTCGGAAGCTTGTCGAGAAACGAAAGTTTGATTTTTTCGGGGCCTGCCGTCTCGCCTGCCGCATATATAAGGTAAACCGACACCATGGCAAGAACAAGCATAGATGCAAGGCTTAAAAATATATAGTTGTATGTATCGGCACTGCTTTTTACCATCTCCGACTGCATATTGTAATAATCGTCGCCTTCCGACAGCGTTTCGGGAAGCATCAGAATTATGTCATAGCCGTTGTTTGAAAAGCATGAGCCGAGAACGTTTGACAGCGTGCGTTTATAGTAGTAATCCGACTTAAGGCTAAAATAGTATTTATCGCCGCTCTGTACGGTATAGAGCGTATCGCGGGTTATTTGCGGACTTGCCGCGACAAGTCCTCCGTCGGCAGTATAGACCATATACCATCTGCTACCGCTTGTAAATGCCGAATAATCTCCCGATTTTTTAATTTCGTTCGCTTTCTCCTCGCTCGTTTCCGTCTCAAGATTTGTGATTATTTCGCCGGTAGACGGATTATATATATAGTATTTAAGATTCTTTATATTTTTGATGCTGCGGCTCTCCATAGTGACCGTCGTTTCATACTCACGGCGCGCCGCAGACATAACCTGAGAATATGCATTGCTTACGAGCGACACCAGTTCCTCGTCCGTGGTGGAGGTTGTAAAGGTGACATTCCCCGAATCTCCGCTCTTAAGCGAATAGCTCTCACGGCAACCGTCATAGTAGTCCTTGTCGTAATTCGGTGAAACTACGTTGTCGGAGTGGGAATAAGCAGAGACGTTTCCGTAGACATTTGTCGTATAGGCGGAAGCGCCGGCCCCCGTAACATCGTCGCTCTTTTGAGAAGAGGAATACTCGGAAGCGGCATATTTATCACGATATGCCGCCACAGCCTCTGACATACATTCCTTTTTGAAGCGCTCCAGCTCCGTGCGAGCCGCGCTCAGCTCCTCGTCGAAAGTGCTGTAATACGTGCTTTTATATGCGTCCCACGTCATAAGGCCGCTGCCGGCATATATCGACTGCACATCGGAGTTCAGCTTCGATGCAAACAGCGACGTTTCGGTCATATCAAGACTCTTTGCCGGCTTAGTAAGGATTTCCGAGCCGTATCTGAACAGGTCGTTTATAGCCTCAACCGCACAAATCGCCGAGGAAAACGCAAGCAACGCCGCAATAAAAAATGCAACGAGCTTTAATCCGAACGAAGTTTTAAAGCTTTTCGATTTTATAGCCAATGCCCCACACCACCTTTAAATATTTCGGCTCTTTGGGATTTATCTCTATTTTTTCTCTTATTCTGCGTATGTGCACGGTCACGGTTTTTTCCGTCTGGAACGACGGCTCCTTCCACACCGCTTCGTATATCTGATTTGTAGAGAGAACTCTGCCTATATTTTTCATAAGATATTCGAGTATGCCGTATTCCGTAGCGGTAAGCTTGACTTTTTCGCCGTCGAGCGTAATCTCTTTGGAATCGAGGTCAAGAGCGAGCCCTCCCGTAACTATAAGGCTGTCCTTTTTCTCCATACTGCCGAGCGAAACATAACGCCTAATCTGCGATTTCACCCGTGCCATAAGCTCAAGCGGATTAAACGGCTTTGTCACATAGTCATCCGCTCCGAACGAAAGACCCGTTATCTTGTCCGTATCCTCACTCTTGGCAGAGAGTAGAATTATCGGTATGTTTTTGCTCTCACGGAGCTTCAGCGTTGCGTTGAGTCCGTCGAGGTCAGGCATCATAATATCGAGAATTATACATTGCAGATCGTTTTCCTCCGCTGTTTTCAATGCCTGCCTGCCGTTTTCCGCCTTAAAAACCTTATACCCCTCAAGATTTAAATATATTTCGAGTGAGTCGAGTATCGCTTTGTCGTCGTCACACACAAGAACGTTATACATAACTTTGCCCCTCTTCCGTATTTTTCGCCTGCTCGGCTGATTTTATTTTAACAGATTATCACACAAAACGGAATACAAATATTTTATATCTCCGCTTTTCAAGCCGACTCCCTACACAGTAAGTTTATACAACATCGAAATTACAAAAGCATATACAAAAAATTACAATTCGGTTAAATTTAAAAAGGTGCCGCGAAAAATATTTTATATTGTTAAATCCCTTTTCGTATGATATAATTTACAGTGTATAAATATTATTATTTCGCGCCCTGTAAGGCGGGGCTTGTGGGAGGATATGTCTTGGCGGTATTAAAGGATGTAAAAAGGCTCGTTGTCAAAGTGGGAACCTCCACGCTTGTCTACGACAACGGAAAAACAAATATAAGAAGAATGCATAAGCTTATCTCGGTACTCTCGGATATTGAAAATTCGGGCATCAAGGTAACTCTCGTCTCCTCCGGCGCGATAGGTGTCGGCACGGGAAAGCTCGGGCTCCCGGAGCGTCCGAAGGACACTCCCGGCAGGCAGGCGGCGTCCACCGTAGGTCAATGCGAGCTTATGTATATGTATGACAAGATGTTCAGCGAATACGGCCATAAAATAGGCCAACTCCTGTTCACAAAAAGCGACGTGGAGTCCCCCGAAAGGCGCAAAAATCTTATAAATACCTTTGATAAGCTCTTCTCATACGGTGCAATTCCCGTAGTAAACGAAAACGACGCAATAGGCGTTGAGGAAATTGTCTACGGCGACAATGACTGTCTCTCGGCGATAGTCGCAAAGCTCATAGGAGCCGACGCGCTGATAATCCTCACCGACATAGACGGGCTTTATAACGGTAACCCCACAGTCGACGAGGACGCCGAAATAATACCCACCGTAACCGAGATTACAGACGAGCTTATAGGCTTTGCGGGCGGTCACGGCTCAAAATTCGGCACCGGCGGAATGGTAACAAAGCTGCACGCGGCTCAAATAGCCATGAGCGCGGGAATAGATATGATAGTTATGAACGGCTCCGCTCCCGAGGACATATACAAGGCTCTCGACGGCAAGCAAATAGGAACATTTTTTGTAGGTAAAAAGGATTGAGACAAAATGACTGATACCGAGCTTAAATGCCGAAACGCAAAGGAGGCCGCGAAAAAGCTCTCAACAGCCTCGGCAAACGATAAAAACAAGGCTCTTTTACTTATAGCCGAAGAGCTTAAAAGTAACAAGGATTATATTCTCCGCGAAAACGATAAGGATATGAAGGCTGCCGAGGAGAACGGCTTACCCAAGGTTCTTTTGGACAGACTTCTTCTCTCTCCCGACAGGATAGACGGTATGGCAAAGGGCGTTATTGAGGTTGCCGACCTGCCCGACCCCGTCGGTAAAACACTCTCCGATATAACAAGGCCGAACGGCCTTCGGGTCAAAAAGGTTTCGGTGCCTCTCGGAGTCATCGCCGTTATATTTGAAGCTCGCCCCAACGTCACGTCCGATGCGGCTTCGCTTTGCCTGAAATCGGGCAACTGCTCCGTGCTTCGCGGCGGCAAGGAGGCGATACACTCGAACACCGCAATATTTAATGTAATGCGCGCCGCCCTCAAAAAATCGCCCTTACCGGAGGACTGCATACAGTTTATAAACGACATTTCTCACGAGAGTGCCAACGAGCTTATGACCATGAACAAATATGTAGACGTGCTGATTCCGCGCGGCAGCGCAAGGCTTATAGGCACGGTAGTCAAAAACTCCACCGTCCCCGTTATAGAGACGGGCGTCGGCAACTGCCATATTTACGTCGATAAGGACGCCGACCTCGATATGGCGGCCGACATCATATTTAACGCCAAGACATCGCGCCCGTCCGTATGCAACGCAGCCGAGAGTCTTTTAATTCACAAGGACGTTGCCGAAAAGGCGCTGAAGCTCATCAAAAAGCGACTTGACGAAAAAAATGTCGAGCTACGCGGCGACAAGACATCTAAAGAGATACTCCCCGATATAAAGGAAGCCTCCGAGGACGACTGGGGCCGCGAGTACCTCGACTACATAATGTCGGTAAAGATAGTAGATAATATCGACGAGGCCATAGAGCATATCTATAAATACGGAACTGGTCACAGCGAGTGCATCGTCACCGAAAATGACGAGGCGGCAAACGAATTTATGTCGAGAGTGGACGCGGCGGCGGTCTATCGCAACGCAAGCACGCGCTTTACCGACGGCGGCGAATTCGGCTTCGGAGCGGAAATAGGCATATCCACGCAAAAGCTCCACGCGAGAGGCCCGCTCGGTCTGCCGCAGCTCACGTCGTTTAAATACGAAATTTTCGGAAACGGTCAGATAAGATAAGTTAGGAGAGTCAGAATGTCTGAGGCTAATGTAAATAAAAAGCGTAAAAACCGATGGGCGTTCCCCCTGGGCCTTGTAATAACGGTATTTGCCGTAATAGGTCTTGTCTGCGTAATTCTCGCCGGAGTAAACGCCACAAAAAAAGCGGTAATCAAAAGCAAAAACATAGACGAATACAATACCATGCTGACGCCTGTCGTGATGAACGACCCCGACCCGTTTGACGACATCACAAAGGCAAATAAAAATCAGCTTATCGACATTTCCGTTTGGTCTATTTTAAAGAGCAACCTCTCGCCGGACAAATACGAGTACGGCGAAGACGGTATGATAATTCCCGAGGAGGACGTAACCGCCGAATTTCACAAGCTTTTCGGTACGGACACCGAACCCGAGCACGCCACGGTAAACGGCTACGGCTACACGTTCACATATGATTCGGCAAAGCACACGTACTCTATCCCGCTTACCGGTATTGTCCCTACCTATACGCCCGACGTTATAAAGGTTCAGAAAAAAAGCGGAGCCGTTGTTTTGACCGTCGGATACCTTGCAGGCGACCAATGGGCACAAAACAGCGAAGGCGATATGGTGGCTCCCGAGCCCGACAAATATATGAAAATCACTTTAAGGGAAAAAGACGGCAGCTATTATATAAATTCAATTCAGGCTACATCTTCGCCCGAGACGGCAACCACCGCCGTTCAGCCTGTCACCGAGGCGCCGACCGAAGCACCCGAAACCACCTCTTCCGCAGAGGCTGCGAGTGAAACTCAGCCCGTCTCAGACGGCACCGACGCGTCTGACACCCCACCTGCGGCGGCGTGACAGTTAATTTTTAACTAAAGACTTTGTGTTAAGATTATTCGGCTTTCTAAGGGAAGCCGACAGCGTTATAAAAAGGAGAAATTATGGTAAAAATATCACCGTCAATTCTCTCAAGCGATTACGGCAATCTTGAGAGCGAGCTTAAAAAAATGGAGGAATGCGGCGCGGATATGATTCACGTAGACGTTATGGACGGGCATTTTGTCCCGAACATCACGCTCGGCGCGCCGATAGTAAAGTGCATAAGAAAGGCGACAAAGCTTACCTTTGACGTGCATCTTATGATAAGCGACCCTTATAAATACGTGCCGGACTTCGCAAAGGCGGGCTCCGACATAATCACATTCCACACGGAATCGGACTCCGATACGGAAAAGACGATAGACGAAATCCTGTCACTCGGCAAAAAGGCTGGACTTTCGGTAAAGCCCGGAACTCCGATAGAGGAGATATATCCGTATCTCGACAAGCTCTCGCTCGTGCTTATAATGACGGTTGAGCCCGGCTTCGGCGGCCAAAGCTTTATGGAGGATATGATGCCCAAGGTCACCGCTGTTAAAAACGAAATAGAACGCCGCGGGCTCAAGGACATCGACATTGAGGTTGACGGCGGAATAAATAAAGACACAATTTCGGTTGCCGCAAAGGCAGGCGCCAACGCATTTGTTTCCGGAAGCGCGCTCTTCGGCAGCGACGACATAAAAAAGACCATAGCCGACTTCAAGAGGTCAGCGACGATATAAAATCGCGGCTTATAAGTTTTTTGTGCTCGAAAAGGTACTCTCTTGTGCCGACAGACGCCCTCACCGGGTTCCCGAATTCGCTGAGCACAAAAAATATTTCTCTTGAAAAGACCGCATACGGCAGAACGCAGGCGGCATAGCTGTTGCCGTCAAAAAAAAGACTCGCCTGTCTTATTTTTTCGCGGTGAGGCAAAAGCCCCCTTGCAAGTCTGAAAATGTCGTCCGTCTGCGGCAAAACACAGACGTAGCCCGAAAACGGCCTTTTGGTTTTTATGCCTTTAAAGCAGAGAATCATAATACACCCTTCGTCCGTCTCCATAACGTCCACGTTCATTTTGTCAAAGGAGGTTATGTCACGGCGAATATGTCTTTGCGCTCTTTTCATTACGTCATTTATAAGGCGTCTGGTTTTCGGATTTTTACAGTCCATCTCCTCAGGACAAAGCTCATAGCGCAACAGCTCGTTTGACGAGAGCTCGACTATCACTCTGTCCCCACGGCTTTTATGTATATTCATAGGAAAACCTCCCCAAAATAAAAATTATCTCTTTACATCATATTGTCGGAACGCTTGTTTCGCAATGAATAAAATATGGAAAACAGGTGAATTTTTTGGAACAAAGCAAAACATCTGCCGGCATTTCGGCCGAGAGCGCCGCAAAAGCGCGCAGTGAAATTTCAATAACACGCAGATACTTTGCCGATATGCTTATCCTTATGGTCGTTCCGGCCGTGATGGCTTGGTATTACTACGGCGGCAGAGCCGTGCGCCTTATGGTGCTTTCCGTGCTTACGGCCGTGCTC
>ENA-OOQP01000681-OOQP01000681.1-human-gut-metagenome-genome-assembly--contig:-NODE-681-length-15029-cov-5.355817_pt1 | contig 15029 bp, 16 predicted proteins | sample MGYA00241266_ERZ501171 | MGnify/ENA primary metagenome ERZ501171 (study PRJEB25962, sample SAMEA2042501) | human gut metagenome | biome: human gut; feature: human-associated habitat; material: faeces...
AATTCTTTTCGATAAAAGCAAGGATAAGGGATACAAAAGCTGCCACAAGAAGTATCTGGATAATCGGGTCGCGATACTTATCCAAATACAATTTCCATAATGATGTACGTTGAGGAGGAGTGAGGACGTTACGCCCATGTTGCTCCCTACTCTGTTTTACTTGTTCGTCGGTAAGACCGATTCTTTTATTTTTGTCTATGTCCATTTCTGAATAGAAATTCTTCTTTGTATATATTGGTCATGCACATACACGTACGCACGCACATATTTGGGTGCAAAGATACGGTATTTTTCTGATTCTAAGAAAATTTTTAAGAAATTATTTGGTTATTTGCTCAAATTCTATTATCTTTGCACTCGAATTTGATAAAAATTCAATGGACTTGTAGCTCAGTTGGTTAGAGCAACAGACTCATAATCTGGAGGTCCCAGGTTCAAGCCCTGGCTGGTCCACACTGAAAATCAGAGAGTTACGAAGATTTCGTAGCTCTCTTTTACTTTTCTGCGAAATTCAGGTGAAATTCACGACGAAAAACTTGATAGGTGAAATTCTGTGCAATCTTTCTATATGACATGCGATATCATGAACTGTTTATATGGCTTGGTATGTTGCTTCCTGTAACCTCTCTCCGCTAATAATATATAAAAGGTGGGGAGGTTTTGTGCAATTTCTCATTATTTTGTTGTACCTTTGCATACGGATTTCGCAGGCAAAGCGGTTTCTAAAGACATTATGGACTAAAAGAACTGGCGTTCGCTATCTCATTCAAAGACCTCGAAATGTAGGAAGTTTCAAGGAATAATTGTCAGAGAATGGATAAGGTGAACGTTCACGCGATAGCGTGGGCGGAACTTATCTGACAATTATGGCACTTCCTACAGCCACGAGGGAAAGATGAAGGATGTTCACGCTTCCTTTATGCCCTATGATTAAGAACATTTAACGCCCAATGATGCAGGATTTCCTGCTTCACGGCGTTTATAATAGTAGGAACATCAACAACAGAACAGATAGAAATGAAAACAATGAAAACTTGGAGAAACATCTTTGTGATGTGCACTGCATTGCTCTCCCTTGCCTCTTGCAGCAGCGACGATGATAACGCCAAGGACATTGTCAATGAAATTAACATGAGCGTTTCCGCTGAGCCAGGCGTTATGTATGACCTCTTCGACAGTATGGGAGAGCATCCCATTGAGTGTATGCAAGTGATGACGGAAGACGAACCGGGACAATGGCAGAACCTGTATTTCAGTGCTGTCAAAGGTTTCACTTACGAAAGAGGTCACGAATACGTGCTGCGCGTGAAGCGGACTATTTTGGCCAATCCTCCTCAGGATGCCAGCAACCGTACATACGAACTGGTACGCATCCTCGCTGACAAGAAAGTTGAAGAGGTGGCGGAGCCTGTGGAGAAAGAAGTAAAGAGCGAAGCAGACATAGAGTATGAGCAGCAATGCCCTATAGAGAAATATGCCATAGCCAAAGGTGGTGAATATCTGGTAGATGCCGAGGGCAAGGTGACATACGCTGACGGCACACCGACACCCGAATTCGACAAGCATGCGCAAATCTACTTGGAGAACATTCTCGACAAGAGCCACCCGCTATGGCAGGCAGGTGCCCGTTATCAAGCAACCTACGCCTACGTCCTTTCACCGCTTACCGATGAGATACGCCTTGTGCCGAGCAATCGTTCTGCAATCCTCTTCAAGAACATACTTACAGAAAGCGAGATGGCGTACGCCCAGCACTCGATGAAACAGGGCGAAACGCTGCACTACGCCCTCATCCTCGCCAATGTCTATAAGCGCGGCATACAAAAAGTGGAGTTCACAATTAAGAAGAAATGAAGGGTGTGTCATTGGCCTGTCCGAGTGAATCAAGAACAGATTAATCGTGATTTATATGATAGTATCAAAGAAATCTATTGGGCTAATCGTCCTGTTGATTGTACCTTGTTTTGCTATTGCCCAAAACAGCGTGGACAGCACAACGGTCAAGCAAGACAGCATAGCCATTAGAACAGACTCTTTATGTCAGCAGAAGGCTATGTGCAAATGTGACACAGTTAGAATAGACAGTTGCCAACAGCAGCATGGACTATCTTTTGTCCGCAAAGCGCAAAGGCAAACATGGGGTATTAGTCCTAATGCTGTAAAAATGCAGAAGTTCGACCCATACAGAAAGAAATTTACCGATATGCGGATAATGGAAACTATAGGCTCACACGTAAGCAGATAAGATACATCCTAATTTTGTCTCATTTTAAACTATTTTTATGACGTATTCTAAAAAAGAATGTATTTTCAAGATGGCAAGAGTCTTTCTTGCTTCCTTCATTTTGATGGGCGTTTTCCTGTTGCCCTACTTCGTCTATATTTTCGGGCGGGACATCCCATTCAGCCGTACCACATTGGATATAGGTAACTTTCTGTGGCCGTTGGCAATTTTTGCCGTCTTACTTTACGAAGACAAGAAAGAGAAGTTGGGAATATGGCGTAATCCGAGCCTTGGAATGAACCTGAAAACGGTTGTTCTATCCCTGGCATTGGGAGTTCTCTGGCAGCTCATTACACTTCTGCTTACCTCCGTGTTTGACGCGCCAAATTCAGACTCTCGGGAGCCCTATACGCTGGCGGCCCTTATCCTGCATATATTTTCCTTCTCCATCATTGGTCCCATTGCAGAGGAACTGTTTTTACGGAAATGGTATATATCCATGATGGAAAGAGCCTCTTTCAACAAGGCAGCGATTGCCGTTTCCAATGCACTCATCTTTTACGCGGCGCATGTAGGTACAGGCGTTTGGAGATTTGACACACTGATTATGGCGGTCATCCTTTGCCTGATGTATATGAGAACCAGAGATGTTCGCTATTGTGTGATTACGCATGTCACATGTAATCTTTTGGGAATCTTCTCTGCATATTATCTCGTATAAAACAATCTTCTTGCACTTTGGAGGTTATATGGATCAATTACTATATATCGTCTGGAATCCAGACCTCGTAGCATTCAGACTGGGTCCGCTGTCGGTGCGATGGTACGGGCTTTTATGGCCCATCGGACTCGTACTGGCCTATCTCGTGGTGAAACGCCTGTATAAGGAGCAGAAAATCAAGGATGAGCTCCTCGCCCCACTCTTCATCTATTGTTTCTTCGGTATCCTGATTGGTGCCCGACTGGGACATTGCATCTTCTATCAGCCTCAGGATTTCCTGACTTCATGGAAAGGCATCATAGAGATGCTGCTGCCGATACGCTTCATGACTGACGGAGGCTGGAAGCTGACAGGCTATGCCGGACTAGCCTCGCATGGCGGAACGCTGGGACTCATGATAGCCCTGTGGCTCTATGTCCGCAAGACAAAGCTGAGTATTTGGACGGTGCTCGACAACATCGCCATCGCTACAGGTATCACAGCCTGCTGTATCCGTCTGGGCAACCTGATGAACTCAGAGATTATCGGAAAAATATCCGATGTACCCTGGGCTTTTATCTTCGAGAAGGTAGACATGATGCCCCGTCATCCTGGTCAGCTCTACGAAGCCATAGCCTATGCCGTGCTCTTCTTCATTATGTGGACACTACATAAACGGATGCCAGAGAAGATCGGTACAGGCTGGTATTTCGGCTTCTGTCTGACGTATATCTTCACTTTCCGTTTCTTCATCGAGTACACCAAGGAGATACAAGAAGCCTTCGAGGCATCGCTGCCCATCGATATGGGTCAGATACTCTCCATTCCGTTTATCATCCTCGGCGTGTACTGCATGCTAAGAGCCCGCAAATGAAAACACAGCTTTTTCATAAGAGATGCAACACATACGTAAGAGGGTATGATGATGCGAGAACAGAGTGAGATTGAAAATCGCATGGTACTGAAAGGATGCAAGAACAAAAAGGCAATCATTATAATGATACTTGCCTTTATCCTGATGGCAACTCATGCCGAGGGCCAGGTGAAGTGGAAGCCACTGCTGAAAACTGTTGAGTTTTCGCAGCGTGACTTCGTGGACACCATCAGAGTGAAGATAGAAAGCGGTGCGGTGATAGTACCAGTGGAGATATCCGGTCGAGAGCGGCATTTGTTGTTTGACACGGGAGCAGAGCATGGATTCTGGTTTGGCAGCCAGGAGGAATGGATGAAGCCAACAGATGTGGACAGCGCCAAATGGCGCGACATAAACAACAAGACAGGCGCAGCATCAGTCTTTCAGATTCCAGAGATGAAGATGGGCAACTTGCGGCTCAGTAACTATCCTGTCAGCGTGGGGGGACATCTTGGTGACTACATCTGTGGGAGATTTGACGGGCTGATAGGCTTTGACCTCGTGACCAAAGGACTGTCTGTAAAGCTCGACACGAAGGATAGTTTGATGATAGTGACCGACCGTAAGGGCTTCTTCGACGAGGAGGTGAAGGGGCAACCGACAGTGAAGTACTGGCTTGCAAAGCCCACCTATCCGCTGGTATATGTTGAGTTACCTTTCGGCAGTACCTATATGTCGTTCGACACGGGAGCCGTCGGTCATGGTGTAGACTTGTCGAACCAGGCCTTGGTGCACTGGTTGAAAAAAGAGAAGAAACGGGAGACGATAGACAGCGCAACACAGCTGAGCGACACAACACTCAATGCGAATATCGGACTCTATGGGGCAAATGCCGACACACTGGTGGAGCGCGTTGTTCACCTGCCAACAGTCCAGATGGGCAGTCTGACTATCAAGGATGCATACGCCTCGTCGGCCAATATGAGTTGTCGTATAGGTTCTGCACTTCTGAAACAAGCCTCGCTCATAATCGACAGTGCGAAGAAGCGCTATGTGCTCCTGCCGCATGATGGCAGCCGCGACATCACCTTGAATGACAAGACATGTCACAGTATGAGGCTTGTTCCGTCGGACAGTACAGGCGGCGTTCTGCAAGCGGTAGTCCGCAAGGATTCGGAAGCTTACAAAAAAGGAGTCCGTACGGGCGACCTGCTGATAGAGGCTGATGGCATCCCTGTCGTTGATGTTTGCACCTACACTGCCATCCGATTAGGGAAGAAACCTGGCGAGGAAATCCATTTCCTGTTTCGCTCACCCGATGGCACGGAGAAGCGCGTAGCTATAGCAAGAACGGAATAAGAAAGCACCTCCAAGTAAACCTTCTACGGAATACTGCCCACGATAGAAATAGCATAGTAACAGGATAGAGCCTGCTACTATGCTATTATCCCGAATGGAGGTTTTTCCTATCTTTTCATGCCATTGTTGTAACTACGGCTATACAATTCCCGAGTTCGCAGTTCCTCCAACGCATCATGAGTGCCATCACGCCAGCAATGTTCGACCTTGTCTTTGGCAATACTCCAGATTTCATCACATAGCTGCTTTCTGTCGCTGCCATCGAAAGCAAGGAATGCTTCAATGGCCTCTGCCTGCGATTGGTTCAGGTGACGCTGATAGGAACAGTTGCCCATCTGGACGACAGCTGAGACGGCTGCATCAAAGAGCTGGTCACGCTGTTCCTGCTTCTGGTGGTATGAATCCCATGTGCCATCGGCTATACGGAGCGCATCCTGATGAAGTGATTGCAGTACGTCATCGTCTGGATTCCAATCTGTCTCTGTCTTGGCAAGCATCTTGGCGAAGTGGATGGCGTCGTCAACATAAGCCTTGCGCCCATCCTCTGTCTTCTCATCATTGATGGCACTCCATATGAAGTCCTTAAGCCCTTTGGTAAACTGCTTCATGCCTGCCTTCCATTGGTCAACTACTATCTGAACTACTTTCTTGAAATTCAGGCTGCATGTTGCAAATATCAAATCTCTTAATACTTTCAACCTGTCAAGCAAGGTATTATTCAAGGCTTCTGACACCTTTAGCTGATTACCCAACCATTTTATGGCTTCGTCCTTGGTAAGCTGCTGGCCATTCTTGCTGCCTCCCTTCCAGCAGAGAGGTGTTCCGTCTTCCTTGACTGCAAGCCGCTCTTTCTTAATGCGCTGCTCATACTCCGTTCTCGTCTTGACCATTTCAGCATCATGTTCTGCCTTGGCTTCTGCCTTTGCCTGAGAAACGGCTGCTTGTTTGTCGGTCTCGGCTTTAATTGCCGCATCTTTCTTTTCCCTTTCACGGCACTTGGCCAATTCCTCCCAAGTGAGATTCTGCCCCTTTTTAGTGCCAGTGGTCCACATATAAGGCAATCCTTCCTCATTGACAGCCGTTGTCGCTTGGCGCAGTTCCTCTTTATGCACCGCATCCTTCTCTTCAAATGCTTTCCTTACCGAGGGACTTAGGCCGGCATTGAACATCTTATCGAACAAGGATGCCTGAGCCATCTTCTCGGCTTTTGCTTCCTCTTCGGCTATTTCTGCCTGAAGTTTCTCTTTCTTCTCTTCTTGCACTTTCAGGATGTACTCGTTACGCTCCAGATGGGCAGCTCCCGTATCTGCCTTCCGCTTACCTCTTTCCATCTCTAATGCATCAGCTACCATATCTTGAATTTGCGACATATCATCAGCGTTCAGTTTGAATGACTTGCCAGTTGTATGGTCTATCCAATCCCAGATGATGTGTGCGTGGAGGTTGGGTTGCCAGGTCGATTCATCCTCTGGGTTCTCATAATGTCCTTCGTCCCTGTGTATGTGTATCTGTATGGCGGTGATGCCCCACTTCTCATGCACTTTGTTCACATAACGTAGCAAGTCATCCATCGTAGTGTCTGGCTTGATGTTCACTACGCCCTCGCGAATAGGACTGCTGCCCTTGCGTACACGTATCTTACCATTCTTGTCCTTGTACTCCACGTCCTTCTCTTGCATTGCCCTCCCAGTCATTTTCTTAACTAAGACTTTGATAAAGTCGTAATGCTGCTGCAGGGTTCTACCTTCCATGCAGGGCGCAATATAGCACTCGTTGTTGTGGGTTAGGTCGAGGCGTATGTATAGCCATGCCGGATTGAGTGATGCGATATAGTCCGCATCCCTTCTGTTGTGTCGTTCGCACTGAGCAATGTTGCATGGCTTGATGTGCTCAGATGCTTTTGCTATTGAAGCCATATCTGTTTACTGTTTTATAGATTTATACTATTGTACTATTATCCCAAAGGGGGTATCGGGGTGCTAACCCTGATTGGAGGGTGCTGGGAGAGAATCACTTCCTGCTCAGGGTTCTTAGGGGCAGATGCCACTGAGCGGGGCGGTCAAGGGGGAGGGTCACCCCCTTGCGAGGTTCCATAGGGCAAGCAGCCCTTGGTGGGTTCTTAGGGCAAAGCCCTGAGTCCCTCGGAAGAGCCCACTAACTACGAAAGCGAAGTTCGTAGTTATAGTGGGCTATATCAAGGGCAAGCCCTTCATCTCCCTCCGCACACTCGTTACGGCTTACGGTACTTGCTGGTTATGGATGAAGTCTATCAGGTATTGGTTGATGTCGCTCCGGATAAAGCTCTCATCCACCTTGAACCTTTTACCGTAGTGCTCCCTCCAGAAATCACAACTGAAGTCATCAGGATAGAGGACGACCTGCCGCCCTATGAGTTTCTTCATCATCCCTCCTGTCAGGTTATTACCGACACCAACAGCCAGCCAGTCAATATCAGGGAATGCCAGTGAGCCCAGTAATGCAGTCTTCTCTTCCTGAACGATGACTACCTGTCCACCACGGTACTGATGTTCGCCAAAGAACACGTCAGGGTCAACATAGTAGTCGAAGGCATACCAAGAATAGAGGTGGGCAACGAGGCTGTCCTTTTCAATTATAGTCCCGCCATCGGTATTGTAGTAGATGACACTGCCGCCAACAATCATCCCTTTCTTGTTTATACGAGGCAGGATGGTGCCAAAGTGTTCATTCTTTGTCTTATCGACTGCCCCAAGCCGATAGCGCATCACAAGGTTGTCAATCCTGTTTTGCATCTCACGACTATCCCCTAACACGCTGTCCAGATAGTCAGTCAACGAGGAATGATGTGGCGCAAAGCAATCTTTCGGTATCTCTATGAGAGACCGTTGATAGGCTGGAGCCTTGGTTGCGAGTATCTGTTTCAATTCTTTATCGTCCATGTCTTATTCAGTTTTATGCAGAATATTCAATTATGCAGCATGAATAATGTGAATAATGAATAATCTGCGACTATTCTTTCAGCAGTCTCGACACCTTACTTTGTGAGATTCCGAGCTGTTCAGCAATGGCTGTCTGTGTCATTCCTTTGGCAGAGAGTTCCCTTACACGAGCTTTTATTTCTTCCCTTTCGTTGCTGTTCTCGATACTCAGGTGTTCCTGTTCCGTACCAAAGCCTCGACTGACAAAGCCCAGATTACCATATTCATCCTTGCATCGTTCATAGACAGCCACATGGTCGGCACCCATTGTCAGCTCACCATTGCGCCACTTGCACTGTTTGACATAAACGAGGTTTGAGTCAATACTGGATTGTGCTATGCCTATAGCGTCATCAATGAGCTGGTTGATCTTGGCAGAGCCTTGCATGGCTGAAAGGGAAAGAGGAACATTGCCTGAGAACATCTTGGGCACATGGTTGAGCACTACCAGCGTCCAGTTGTATTTCTTCTTCAGAGCATTGAGTGAAGCCATCAGGGTTCCTGCATCGGCACTTCTGTCAAGTGACTGCCCAAGAGCCGTGATGTTATCTATGAACACCACATTCACATAGTTGGCTACGGCAACTTCTTCTATACCCTTTAGGATATCCTCGGCAGGATGTTCCCTATCCATCTCGGCACGGAGAAAAGTGGAAGGGAAATTGGCTGTCCCGTAGCGGTTGCCAAGCTGACGGGGAGTCATCTCGCAGTCCACGTATAATACCCGCTTGTCATGCTCGGCGATGTATCGGGCAATCTGCATGGCAAAGATGGTCTTGCCGATGCCCGACTGTCCGAAGATGATACTGAGATCACCTTCGAGCACGATGTCAGGATAGAGCGGAATCAATGGTGGCAGAAGATGGGCATCTTCGATGCACTTGTTCATTGGCTCAACATGGAATCCACCGCCATCAACAGGCTCACTATTCAGAAGGTCATTGAATGACTGGCTAATAATGTCTGTTCCCATACCCTATCCTTTTTTAATCAGTACATCCAAATCATTCTTAGAATAGAGACAGCGGCCACCGACCTTGTGAACAGCAATCTCCCCTCGCTGTCTCATTCTCCACAGTGTACTGGGAGTGACGTGCATGTAGTCGCAAGCCTGGTCACTTGTTAAATACTTGTCCTCATCAGTTGAGGGCATTTCTGCTAACTTGTGCGTGCTGAGATAATTCTCAAGCATCTTGGTGAAAGCCTTTTCAAGGTCTTCCTCCGAAATCATAATGAAATTACCTGTCATACTTTGTGCGATTTAAAATTTCGCTGCAAAGGTCATGCGTGGAAAAGTGCTTGCAAGTGGCACGCAAAAAAATAAGTATTTTCTCTATTTGTTTAAAATTGGTTGATAATCAGTTGATTATTTATGGTCACACCCTTATAATTCCTTGAAAAACTCCTCGCTGTTTGCGTGGAAATGCGTGGAAACGTGTTTGCATGGCATTACATGAAACAAAATCGGCGCATATTCGATGTGAATATACGCCGATTTCGTTTAGATGGAGGTTAAAAACTACATCTTGGTATCGTAGCTGTCAAATAGTGAACTTAACTCATGCAACAGCTTTACATTTCCTGGTTTCATATTTGTCTCGTCTTTATATTTCTTGCTGATGGTATCGACTTTGTAGCCGCATTCGGCTGCAATGTCATTTATCCAATCCTCTCGTTGTTCATCAGACAACAAATTACGCAATCGCCACAAGATGTGATAAGCCAACACCTTCTTGCCAGAACACTCTACCAGTTTCTCCTTGTGGTCTTTTCTCTTGATAATACATCCCAATTCAGACTTAGAGGAAATATGCTTGAAAACGATATTGTCATAGTCATAAAGTTCTGATATAAGTTCTTCTGGAAAAGGATATTGGGGGCTTTCGTCTGGCTGATTGCCCACCTGCTCAGGGCTATTTTCTTCTACTTTCGTGCCTTCATCCTTTACTTCTTTCTTCTGTACCTCGTCAAGAATACCAAGAAGTACATCCTTGTTGGCCTCATGCTGCCTACGAACGAAAGTACGCCAGTCATCAACAGTCCGATAATTCAGTTTGATGGTTGTCAAAACAATACTATCTTTCACGTCGCCAAAGATTTGGGTATAAATGCCCATGCCCTTCACTTTTGCAAGGCTATCCAATGTAAGAACGGCATCTTCGAATGGTGCACCAGGCCTGAAAGCCTCATTGAATGCAGCCAGCATTTCATCTTGTCCCTTCTTGTCTGCGTTGTTGTAATATTCCGCCATCTTCTCAGCACCACCATGAGCCTTGATATAGTCAAGGGTCTTGCTCATGGCATGAATGTCCACACGTTCAACAAGCCTCTCTATCTCGTTCTTGATACCAGGATAGACCTGTTCCAGAATGTCGTTGATGCCCTGAAGTTTCTTCGGATCTATGGATTTGAGAATTTTGAAAAGTTTCTGGAGAGTCATCAACTTACGAATAAAGCCCATCATAACTACTTTTCCTTCAGTTCGTTTTCAATATCCTCGATGGATGGGAGAGAACTCTTGAAATTCTCAGGGAATGCCTTTGAAAGCTCATATTCCGAGATGCCCAAGGGCTGGTTATAGCCTTCAAGTGCATAACGTGCCATCACCTCATCCTTGTTCTTGCAAATCAACAGACCAATGGTAGGATTGTCTCCTTCTCCCTTTAGGACGTGGTTGGCACAGGATACATAACCACTGAGCTGTCCGAGGAAAGAGGGCTCAAAGGGCTGTGTCTTGATTTCGCAAATGATATAGGAATGGATTTTGGTATTATAGAAGAGCATATCGCAAAACAACTCCGTTTCACCGATTACCATTCTATACTCTCTGCCCATATAAGCAAAGCCATTGCCCATTTCCAGAAGAAGCTTTTGGATGTTATTTACCAACGCATCCTTCAATTCTGTCTCATCGTACTTCTCTTTGAGTTGAGTAAAATCAAAACAATAAGGGTCTTTGGTAAGTTGCTGTGCTAAGTCGCTTTGAGGCTTCGGCAACGTAGTCGTGAAGTTGGTAAGGCTCTTACCTTGCCGCTCGTAGAGGTCTGTATCAAGGAAGTTAAGCAGAACATTACGGCTCCAATTGTTCTCTAATGTTTTGATGACGTAGAAGTATGATTTATGTGCATCGTATTTCTTGTCCAGGATATATCGTATGTGCCCCCAGGGAATACTACAAATAGTGTCAAGTGCATTTTGCGCCACAAGTTGTGGCGTAATGTCTCTTTCATTTTGCGCCACAACTTGTGGCGTATTTTCTAAGAGGGGCATAAAAGTGTTATACATCTGCCTCATATATTGCAGATTTCGGACTGATAAGCCTGACACCCCTGGCAAAGCATCCTTTAGGTCGGCACTGAGGGTGACAAATATTTTATCGCCCCATTTGGCAACGACATCTTTTGCCACTATATCCTTGCCCAATGACCAGTAAAACTTCAACATTTCACTGTTCACTTTCACTGCTGCCTTAACCTGGCTTTGGCGAAAACGTTGGTTGAGGGACTTCACCCACTCGGCATATTCCTTATTTACATGTATCAGTTTGCTCATGTCTGTATTATTTTAGTGCAAAATTACTGCTTTTCTATTAAAACGAGTCAACAAGCCCGACATTTTACGTTGGCGTTGTCACTTAATTGACTTGGATAAAGCATCAAGAATTTCTTTCTGCTCTGCCTCGCTTAGCCCTTGAAGCTGTTCCAATAACACAGCACTACTGCTTTTTCCTCCGTTTTCATCGAGCAGATAGGCATTGTACTCTAGCATTCTTTTCAGTGGGTAAGCTCCGATATATTTAGAGGTAATATCCCCACTGCTGCTATGCCCCATACTGTCGCATATATATTTATAAGGTACGTTGTCTGAGTTGTTCAGATTTGTAGCAAAAGAGTGACGTGCCCATGTGGATGTCGGTCTTTCCTGCATTCCGAGGATTTCCGATACTATAGCCATGTGTTCACGGATGTATCGGTTATAGCGTTGTATGACCCAGATTTCTTGGTCGGCAGTAATGGACTTGCTCATAATCGGGAAGACTCTCTCACCCAGCATCGGCTCGTTGCCATATTTGTCGATTATCTTTTTCAGTTCATCCGTAACAGGGAATATGACCTCACTTGCACTTGCATTTCTTTCTTGCGTCTTATGACGGAAGAACCTCAGTTGCTTGCCATGTGTGGCAAAGTACCAGTCATCATAGGTTAAGCGCAGAGTGTCAGCCAGATTCTGCCCGTCACCAAGATACATAAACAGGAACAAACCCAAATCACGGAAAATAGCGTGCTTCTCTTTGGGAAAGAACAGTTCCTTCCCGTTTTCGTCTTTTGCCTCGTCTCTTTCCCAAAATTCATAAAGCATACGCATGGTTGGGACTTCCAGATAATCGGCTTTCCTGCTCCCCGACTTATTATACCCCGTGTCCTTAAACATCTCCTTGGTATTACCTTTTATCAGTTTACGACTTATGCAGACATTCACGATGGCGCGGAATGTGCGAAGGGAAATACCAATAGTCGTAAGACTTAGTTTCTTCTCCTTCATAATCTTAACCCATTTGTCAACAAACGATTTGTTGATGTCAGCAAATTGTACATTAGAACCCATGTGTCTTTCAAAACGTCTGCGCACATCTTTATTACATCTGGCTGTTCCTGCACTTTCTTTTTCCCTCTTGTTGTCGATGATAGAATCCCAGACGGAATAGATGGTACAATCGTTGTCTGCCTTTCCCTGATGGAGTTCTTGAATACGCCGCAAAGAGAAACTATCTTCTGCAATCAGTTGGTTGACCTGGTTCTCTACTTTCTGCATCAGGTTCTTCAGATCCTTGCGTTCAGTAGCTTTCTTATTCCTGCCCTGCTTTTCGCATTCGCAGAGTTCAAGCCATTCCTCCATCGTATATTTCTTCCCGATGCGCAGATAGACAGTCTTTCCGTCATAAGCTACCCTTACAGCTACTGGCAGTTCCTGAGTGTCATCATCAGTGGCTCGCCGGGTATCAAGAGCCAGCGTTCCATATACATTCCCATTAGCAGAAGTGAACTTGGCAAGGCTTGAAATGCCACGACTGCTATACTTTCTCGTTCCCAATTTCACTTCATAGGTGAAATTCATCTTTTCTTTTTTCATAATAAACCTCCTATTTATAAGGGTTTTGAAACATGCTCCGTGAAATTCAGGTGAAATTCGTGAGCGAAAACTGCTGCAAAATTACACAATTTTCTGCAAATGCCAAAAGAAATAATCCTTTTATTTACAGGCTATTGCACTAACATGGCATTTCATGCAAAATCCGTAAATATGACTCATAATCTGGAGGTCCTAGGTTCAAGCCCTAGCTGGTCCACCTCTCAAAATCAAGCAGTTAAGCCGAAAACTTAACTGCTTTTTTCATTGCAAGTTTGCTTGAATTTGATCTATTTGTTTTTGCGTATTCCGCAAAAGTTTCTTTGCCCATCTGACACCATAGCCATTTTCCGCAACCTCCTCAATAGTCATATTTAAAACAACATCCCACTCTTCTATGGATTGCTCATATTTTTCTAATGACCAAAGGATTCTGCCACGAGTATAATTCAAGAGAAGCATGACAGGGCATACCTCTTTTGCTTTATCGGCATAAGACAAAGCTTCCTCATCTTTGCATCTGTTCCATAGGACATTTGCAAGTTGAGTCAACAAATAGCAGTTATTTGGTGACAAAGCAAGTTCCTTTCTCAACAGCTTTTCTGCAGCAGAGAAGGATTTGCTCTTTATAAGTTCAATCAATTTATCCATCTTACTTAGAACTATTTGATTCTGTCCCAAAAGGAAGCTGTATCTCTTCGTTCCAAAGTTTCTCAAACGCTTCCTTTGATATTGCATGAATATTGAGATTTCGATAATCATCCATAGTCATGTCATTATCACACCAATACCCCCAGTTTTCTTCAAAGGGAGCTTTGAACACCACCAAGCCATTTTCTGCCACACCAACCTCTCTATTAGCATATTCTTCTACGTCATCATACTCTATATACCATTCTTTAACGTAGTCAAGATTTTTATCCAACGTTGGATTAGCCATCGGCACGAAATGACTAATTAACCAATTTATTATTTTTCCCCAAAAAGTATCTTTAGATTTCTTTGCGACCAACACTTTTAAATTAAAATATCTCATTTCATTACAACGGCAAACAAACTATCTGCTATACTTTCTAATTCGACTTTAGCTTTCTTATCGACATCAGCTATGCCATAGTTATCTTTGACGAAATCCAACAACCATTGGTATATCTCTTCATGGCTAGTCTTCCTTGCCAAAACTTGAACATATGAAACATATTCTTCATTTGCTATAGCTTTAGGAACATCTAATGGATTCCAATCTGCCAAAATTTTCAAAATTAAATTATTCTTTTCCATCAATGTTTTCAGAATTTTATTATACCTTATTTCCGCAGCACTATAATTTAATATTTTTTATAAGCACCTGAGCAACAATAAGTTGCTCAGGATTTTGTCATGTCAGAAATTTCACTTATCTTAGTGTTGTATATAAAAACAAATAAAACTCTGAATGACATGGCAAAAATACAAATAAAATCTAAGAAACTTGCTCCTTTTGGAAGAATTCTTTCGTTTATGGAGTTATTTAATGCTCTTTTGGATCAAACAATAGATTTCACCTTGGGATTGAGATATACATTGTATGGCTATTAATATAGCGAGATTCTACGTTCTCTAATGTTGGTATATCTTTGTGGCGGCTCATGTATTGAGGATGTTACAACACACCTTATGAAACATTTGTCACTCCATCAGTTTCTTCTTACTTTGCCAAAGAAGCCAAACGACTGAGTAAGAGAATCGGCAAGAAAAAGAGGGCAACTGGAGCTTTTGCAACCAAGTTGCAGAAACCTTTTCGTAATTTTGCAACCGAAATAGAAAAAG
>ENA-OOQP01000691-OOQP01000691.1-human-gut-metagenome-genome-assembly--contig:-NODE-691-length-14936-cov-1.858813_pt1 | contig 14936 bp, 19 predicted proteins | sample MGYA00241266_ERZ501171 | MGnify/ENA primary metagenome ERZ501171 (study PRJEB25962, sample SAMEA2042501) | human gut metagenome | biome: human gut; feature: human-associated habitat; material: faeces...
AGTATTGAGTATAATAATAGTGTAATTGAAAATTTAATGGGGGATGATGTATTAAATTTCAATGAAGAAGAATTTAATATATTTAATACTAAGGGTAGTGAAAATAATTATATAACAGTAGATGATGATTATGAAGAAGAAGAAGAAAAGATTCATGATCCAGATTTAATTAATTAGGAAGGTGGATAACTGTGGGATTGTTTAATAAAATTAAAGGTATTTTGTTTGAAGAAGTTGAAGATGATGAAGTGGTAGATACTCCGAAGCCAAAGGTTAGTGAAGTTAAAAAACCAATAGCTGAAAGAATTGAACCTCAAAAAAGGGAAGAAGTAGTTATTAATACTCCACCTAAAGTGGAAGTACCAAAAGAAGTGAAGCATGATCAAATAAATGAAAGAGATTTATTTAAGAGTGATAATACTTTTCCTTTTCAAGAATTTGATGAAAAAGAATTTGAAAGCATGAGTAGGGTTAATAAACCAAAACAAACTACGAATGTATTAGAATATGAAAAAAAGAAAAAGATTGAAAAGAAATATGATTTAGGTAGATATGAAAGAGTTGAAAAAACGGAAGTGATTGAAAGAAAGAAGTTTAAACCATCTCCGATTATATCACCAGTATATGGTATTTTAAATGAAGATTATAAACCTGAAGATATTAAAGATAAAAAGATTGATAATAAAGATAAAGCTATTGACTTTAATAGTGTAAGAAAGAAAGCTTTCGGAGAAATACCTAAAGAAGAACCAACATCTTATTATGAAGAAACTGTAACTGTTAAGTTAAAGGAAAATGAAGAAGAAAAGAAACAAAAGGTAAAAACTATAGATGAATTACTTGAAGATACATCTGATGTAGTAGTTGATCTTAATGATGATGTTGATACAGAAAATGTAAAGAAAAATATACCAGAAGAAGTTGTAGAACCTGAGGTTATGGATTATGAAAGTGTTGATAAGGATTTAGAAGATTTAAAACCTAAGCACGAAGAAAAATCAAATGAGCATGTTGATGATGATACATTAGAAAATGATTTATTTGATTTGATAGATTCAATGTATGATAATAGAGAGGATGGTGATATTTAATGGAATTTTGGTTAAGTTTTTTACCAATAGTTATTTATTTACTTTTAATAGCTTTGTTAACTATAGGAATAATTCTTGGAATTAAGACTATAATAACTATGAATAAGTTAGAAAAAGTAGTTGATAATGTTAACGAAAAAGTTGAGTCATTAAATTCAATATTTAGTATAATTGATTTTACAACTGATAAGATTGCTTCTTTTACTGATAAAGTTGTAGAAGTTGCAGGTAATTTATTTAGTAAAGTATTATTTAGAAAAAAAAGAAAGGATGAAAGTGAAGAATAATATGAAAAAAGGTGGATTAGGAAAATTTTTATGCGGAGCAGCTGTTGGAGCAGGTTTAGGTTTGTTATTTGCACCTAAAACTGGAAAAGAAACAAGAGCTGATTTAAAGAAAAAGTTTGATGAAGTATTAGAACAAGTTAAATCTATTAAAGCAGAAGATGTAAAAGAAAGTATTGTTAAGAAAGTTAATGAACTTCAAAAAGAATTAAAAGATTTAGATAAGGAAAAGGCTTTAAAAATAGCTAAACAAAAAGCTACTAAGATTCAAAAGAAAGCTGATGAATTATATAAATTAGCTGTTGAAAAAGGAACTCCAGTTATTGAAAAAAGTGTTGCTGAATTAAAACAAGCTACTGCTGATGTTTTAAAGAAAATTGTTGCTAAACTTGAAACAGAAAGTAAATAATTAAATAAACTTCCGATTTGGAAGTTTATTTTTTTAGTACTGATTTTGAGTAAGGTCTTTTTTCATCGGTTCTACCTAAAAGATAATCAACTGAAACATTATAATAATCAGCCAATTTGCAAATATAGTGAATTGGTATTAGTCTTTTACCAATTTCATATTCACTATATTGTTGTCTTTTAATTCCTATTGCTTCTGCAACATCTCTTTGCAATAAATCTCTGTCTAATCTTATTTCTTTTAATCTATCTATATTCATTGTTACACCTCATAATAACATTGTTGCATATTATTGATAATCTTGCTTGACAATGCAAAATATGTGTTGCATAATATTGTTATAAGCAAAATATATTTTGCCCAATGGAGTGATAAGTGTGAATAAGAAAAAAATATTAACAATAATTTTAATAATATTATTTATTGGTTTTGTAGCTGAAAGAATAAATACAAATAAAAGTAATGTTTATGAGGAACAAAATAAAAACTCAATTAAGAAAAACAAAAATATGTTATCAATGAATTTAGAACAAACAGCAGGTGCAGGAGATTATAAAACAGTAACACAGAGTGGATGGCCAACGGAGGGATATGTCTTCAATGAAGAATTATCTAAATGTGAAAATGGTTCAACCCTAAGTTGGGATGATACAAAAAAAACAGTAATAATGCAAGGAAATGTATCAGGTAAATGTTATGTTTATTTTGATTTAATACCTTCAATGACTCTTGCGGAATATGTAATATCACAATACACTGGGGTACAAGGAGAAAATAGTATTTATTATCATAATTCAAGTCTAGAGAATGGAGCAGGAGATAATTCATACAGATATGCAGGAGCAAGTGATAGTGTAAATAATTATATATGCTTAGGTTCAGATGAAGCAACATGTCCAGATGCAAATTTATTTAGAATAATAGGAGTATTTGGAGCCCAAACAAAAGTAATAAGAGCAAAATCAGTTGGTGACCAACCATGGCACTCATCACTAGTTAACAAATCATGGTCAAATTCAAGTTTAAATACATATTTAAATGGGGAATATTTGACCAGTCTTGGAACATTAGCAGATAAAATAGCCACAACAACATGGAAAGTTGAAGGCGGATATACTACGAACTTATACGATGTACCTAAGACAGCATATCAATATGAAGTAGGAAGTAGTTCATCAAGTACAACACATGATGCCAAAATAGGATTAATGTATGTAAGTGATTATGGATTTGCAGCAGACTCAAGTGAATGGACAGAAAAATTAGGTTCTTATAAAAGTTCATCAAAAAATTGGCTATATTTAGGTTCTATAGAATGGACTATTTCGCGTTCTTCGGACAATTTATACAGTGCGTTCTATGTGAAATCTGGGGGTGTGTACAGCACTTATGTGACTGAAAGCTATGTTGTTCGCCCGTCCTTCAATCTTGAGTCTTCGGTAAAATATGTATCAGGATCAGGAACTATTGAAAATCCAATAAGAATTAATTGATATACAGTAGATATACTATAAAAGTAGCATTTGCTACTTTTTCTTTTTTTTGCTATAATTTTGTTAAGTGAGTTGATAGATATGAGATTTAATAACATTTTTGAAGAAGAATATTATTTTCCTTGTGAAGGATTAACTTTAGATGAAGGTAGAGAGTTTAGATATCTTATGAATAATACATTTGATTTTTTAGAGGGTGATATTATTCAAATGCAATTAATTAAAAATGGTGAAGTAATTAATGCAAATGGTATGTATGGAAGTAATAGTGGTAATAAGACTTTTGTTGGTAAAATAATAAAAAGTAAAGATGGTTATGTTATTAGAAATACCATAAGTAATTTAGATAATGGAGAAAGCAAACCTATAATAAGTGAAACAATTTTTATATATGAAGGAGATAATATAAAAGTAATAAGTGGAGGAAAATCAAGAGTAATTGAAAAAATAAGTAAAGAAGAATTTTTAAATAGATAATTTTTCATACTTTTTTCACAAATAAAAATTATAATAATTGGTGGGTGGTAAAATGCGTGTTTTAGTAGTAGATGATGAAAAATTAATTAGAGATGTAATTAAAGAATATTTGTTATTAGAAAATATTGAAGTAGAAGAAGCAAGTAATGGTGAAGAAGCATTAAATAAAGTAAAGCAAGAAGATTTTGATATAATAATAATGGATATAATGATGCCAAAGATGGATGGATATACTGCATGTAGAGAAATTAAAAAGATAAAAGATATACCTTTTATAATGCTTTCTGCGCGTGGTGAAGAATATGATAAACTAATTGGTTTTGATTTAGGAATTGATGATTATGTTACAAAACCATTTAGTCCAAAAGAATTAGTAGCAAGAATAAAAGCTGTAACTAAAAGAAGAGAAGTTACAAGTAATATTTTTGAAATTAAAGGTATTAAACTAGATGATTTAGCTCATGATGTATTTGTTGATAATAAAAAAATATATTTAACACCGAAAGAATATGAGTTGCTTAAATATTTTATTGATAATAAAAATATTGCTTTATCTAGAGAAAACTTACTTTCTCATATCTGGGGTTATGATTTTTATGGTGATGATAGAACTGTTGATACTCATGTTAAAACTTTAAGAAAACATTTAGGTAAATATAAAGATTTAATTGTAACAGTTCGTGGAATGGGATATAAACTTGAATATGAAGAAAAGAAAGAAAACTAGTATACAAGCTAAAACATTAATATTTTTATTAATTTTTAATGTTGTTATTATTGGCCTTTTATGGTTTAGTGAAATAGCCGTTTTGGATATCTATTATGAAAAAGAACAAGTTGAGGTTATGAATCATATTGCTAATTCAATAAAAAATACTAATGATGTTGAGATGATTACTAAATTACAAGACATTGCATATCAAAATGATGTATGTATGTTGCTTACAAATGATAGTGAAATACTTGGTGGATATAATTTAAATATGAATGGTTGTGTTTTAAAAAGCAATAGCAATAAAATTAAAAGATTAATGAATTCTTTTATAAATTCAAATGAAAATTTTAAAGCATATAGATTTATAAATGAAGAAAAGAAAATATCTGCTTTATTATATGGAGTAAGGTATAACAATAGTTATGTGTTTATTTATTCCAATTTGGAAGATATATCTGATTTTACATTACTTATAAAGAAACAATTATTGTATGTATGTATTTTAGGTTTAGTTGTAGCAGTTGTTTTTTCAATATTTTTATCAAAAAGAATTACTGAACCAATAACAAAGATTACTAAAAAAGCAAAAAAAATGGGTATAGGTAATGCCGAGGTTGTTTTTGAAGAATCAGGTATAAAAGAAGTTGATGAATTATCTGAAACATTAACACAAGCCCAAAGAGAAATGGCAAAAACTGATGAATTCCGCAGAGATTTAATGGCAAATGTTTCACATGATTTGAAGACTCCACTTACAATGATTAAAGCTTATGCTGAAATGATCAGGGATATTTCTTATAAAGATCAAGATAAAATGAATGAACACTTAGGAATAATAGTTGATGAAACTGATAGATTAACTGTTTTAGTAAATGATATATTAGATTTATCAAGAATGCAATCTAATGCAGATACATTATGTTTAGAAAAATTTAATTTATCAAGTGATATAAAAACTATTGTAAATAGGTATCAAATTATTAAAGAAACTGAAAAATATATAATAAATGTTGAAATGCCAGAAAGTATTAAAATTAAAGCTGATAAAAAGAAAATAAATCAAGTAATATATAATTTAATAAATAATGCTATTAATTATACTGGGAAAGATAAAACTGTAACTGTCAGGGTTACAAAACATAAAAAATATTATCTGGTAGAAATTATAGATACAGGAAAAGGTATTAAAGAAAGTGAAATTCCTTATATATGGAATAAATATTATAAAAATGATAAGAACCATCAAAGAAATGTTGTTTCAACTGGATTAGGTTTATCAATTGTTAAAGAAATACTGGAACTTCATGGTTATGAATATGGGGTTAAAAGTGTGTTAAAAAAGGGTTCAACATTTTATTTCAAAATCAAGATATAAAACTTTCATAATTTCAACATAAATATTTCATATTTCTTTGTTATCATTAATATGTAACAAGGAGGGATGTTATATAAGATAAAAAACTGGGTTTATAAATTAGAATATAAACTATACACAATTAACATAAAAACTCAAAACTCACACTTTTAAAAGAGGCCGGATAGCCTCTTTATTTTGCTAAAAAAAATAACTCAACTAAAAGTTGAATCTAGTTCAACTTTTAAGTTATAGAAAATTTAAGTTAAAAATGATAGTATGATGTTGGAGGTAAGAAAATGAAAAAATATGTTAAAATGTTAATTGCTGTAATAGCTGGAATAATTATAGGGGGAGGAAGTGCTTTTTTAATATGTCAAAGAAATAACGATAATATTGAACTACTTCCAAAGCAAGAAAAGTCGGAAGGACTAAGGGGTGTTTATGATATTGATAAAAATATCAACGAAAAAACTATAGATAACTATCTTGGTAGACCTGATGTTGTTTATAGAGATGTTAGAATGTTGGAAGATTCTGCTACATGGGAAAATAAAGGCGGAGAAAGAGATTTAACTGGATTTGTAGATGGGTTTGAAGTAATTCCGTATGCTTATTTAACCGAGTTTCCTAAAGAATATGTTGATCAAAAGAAAAGTGAAAATATAACAGGTCTTTATAAAGGGAAAACTTTGTTTAGGTTAGAAGATGGTAAATATGTTGCTAATTATAAAGAATCTATGGAAATATTAGAATATATTTTTCCTAAAGATAAAATTATATTTATTATGTGTGGTGCAGGTGGTTATGCTAATTTTACTAAGCAAATGCTTGTATCTCTTGGATGGGATAAAAGTAAAATTTATAATGTTGGTGGTTATTGGAATTATGAAGGTAAGAATGCTATAAGTACAAAAATAGATGGTTCAGATAAATGTGATTTTTCTAAAGTTTTATATCATAATATTGATTTTGATAGACTAACGGAGTTAAAATAATGTTAAAAAAGATATTATTATTTGTTGCATGTATGTGTTTATTAACTAGTTGTTCTGGCAATAAAAAAATTTATTTAAGCAATGAGTTTTACAGTGAAGGTAATTTTAAAGAAATTAATAATGATTCAATAAATCAGTATAATAATAAAACATATCTTTTGTTTACTTATAATAATTATTGTAGTTTACCGATTCCTTGTGATAAAATTTTCCTGGAAGTTGCGAAAAAAAATAATATTAGTATTTTATCTATGCCATTTTCTGAATTTAAAAAAACAGTATTTTATGATACTGTTAAGTATGCTCCATCAATAATAATTGTTGATAAAAGTAAAGTAATTAAATATTTAGATGCTAACAAAGATGAAGATTTAGAAAAATATCAAGATGTTGATAAATTTGAGAAATGGCTAAATGAATATATTTATTTGAAAAAATAAAACAACCACAAAGTGTGGCTGTTTTTTAATCTATAAAAACTCCCCAACCATTTACAACTGTTCTTCCCTTTGGTATTGGAATACCTAAAGCATTCTTTGGTGAGTTTAAAAGTTCTCCATTAACAACTAATTGTGTACTTGCACCACCATCTAGGTTTGCCGCAGTTGTGGCACCATATTTTTCTAATACATCAATTCCTTCATTAAAGGTTATTCCTGAATAAGATAATCCATCCGTTACAAGGAATAAAATAATGCCGTCATCTCGTTGTGCTATCATGTTTCTTGCAGCTTTTGTTGGTTTTAAATTAGTTTGTCTTTTACCATCAATGATTAGAAAAGGTCCAAATTCTAAACCATCACGCATTCCCATTTCAACAGCTTTTTCTCCGGTAGCATGAACAAGCATTAATTTATTATCATTGCTCATGCCAATAATATCTGACTCTCTACTATGAGATTTATAAATAACTTTTCCATTTTCTATAATGTAACCGAAAGGAATATCTTTACTAACTTTTCCATCATCGTAAAAACCTCCGCCATTTACACCAATTGTGGCACCATATCTTTTAGTCATATCGATTATATTTTCTTTTCCATCATTATTCGGGGTTTTAAAAGCTCTAGATTTCATAATATGAACATTACTTGGGTCATATACAACAACTAACCAACCTTTATTATTAGCAACTGTTAAATCAATTATTTTATAATCATTATTCTCTCCACGATTTTGAATTTCTGCTTCATATTTATTATCATAAACTTTTTCTTCATTTGTATCAATTATCAAACTGTTGTTAAAAGTTATTTTTTGATAATCATTGCTACTTTCATATTCGTTATTTTGAAACCTTTTTTGTATCATATAATTTTTAATGTTGTCTTGAAATGCAAAAGTAAGTAGTAAAACTATAGCAAAAAACAAATCTATTGTAAGTATTATTTTATTTCTTTTCATTTGGCATCATCCCCATAAATATATGTATCATTTTCTTTAATTAAATTTTTAATTATATCTTTTGATAAAGTAATTGTATATCTTGTTTCATGTTCTTTTTTTGTATCTCCATAAATAATTGGATTATTATAGATTAAAGCAAATGTATTTATTTTATTTGGTAAGTAATAATTAGTTACTTCATTATCAAATTTTATATCTAATATGTTAGGAATACCAATCTTTTTAATAATCTTTTCTTTTGTTAAATCATTTTCTTTGTTATTGTAGTCTTTAGTATAAATGGTTGTATCTTGTAATAAATCTTTATAATCTAATTTTTCAAAAAATTCATTATTTAAATAATCTAAAACATTTTCTATAAGTAAATTATTTAAAGTTTTAGTACTCATTAATTTTATGTTATCTTTTAAATCATAAACGATGTAAGTATCATTTCCCAGCTTTACCTTGCTACCAATTGATAATGTATCTTCATTAATAATATATGGACTATCAATATTTCCATTACCACTTTTATATGTTGTATCTGGTTTTAATGTAACTACTGGTCTTATTTCATAAAAATTATTTTCATTTGATGTGCTAATATTATTGCCATTTGTATGATTTAAATTGTTGTATAGCCACATTATTTCATTATCTTTGGTAATAAAAGTTTTTTCATCATCTAAAGAATTTATGTAGTCGTATACACTAAGCAGAGTGATGTAATTATCTTTATTAGTTTTATTACATGTTATTTCATTGTTAGTGTAAGTATCAATACATACTTTAGTTTTTGTTAAATAATTAGTATCTAAGTTATTTTCTAGATTTTTAAAAAATGTATTAACTAAGTTTTTAGGTAACATATTGATATAGTCATCTAGGATTAAAGTAATTGAACTATCATTATTTATTTTAATTATTCTCCATGTAAGATTATTAAATTTAACATAATTATTAGTTACATTTCCTTTGCAAATATAAGTGTTATTATCATTATATAATTCATTATTTTTTATAATATATTCTGATAATAAATTAATGTTTTTAGTGGAATTATAAATTTTAAATATGTTAAATAAAATTAAAATTATAATAATAATTAATATAATACATAGTAAAGGAAATATAAAATCTTTTTTCTTTTTCATAGTAACCTCAGAACAATAATAACATATAATTAATGTATTTGCAAAATAAATATTTTGTTTTATAATATATATAGTGATGTTTATGAAGAAAGTATTGGGTATTATAGTTGTTATTTTATTGTGTTTAATAAGTTTTTTTCTATATAAAGAATATTTTGATAATAAAGATATTATAACTAGTGTTTTTAAAGCTCAGGATAATAAAGATAAAATATTATATAATAATTGTTTAAATAGTTCTTATAAATATGATGGAATTGATGATGATTTTAATGAGTTGGTTAGTGTTTATAAAAATAATGTTGCTATTTATTTTAAAGATATTAATAATGATTATGTGTTAGAGTATAATAGTAATAAAATATTTTATTCTGCTAGTACATCAAAGGTTTTTATGGTTATTTATTTGTTTGAACAATATAGAAATAATAATTTAGATTTGGAAACAAAATTAGTTTATAAACCAAGCGATGCTATGCAGGGTAGTATTGGAATGAAAAAGCATAAATATTATGATGAAGTACAAATAAGTGAACTTATTAGTCATATGTTAGAATATAGTGATAATACAGCTTATTTTATGTTGATAAAATATGTTGGTTTGGATACTTTGAAAGAATATTTTAAAGAATATAATTTAGTTATGGAAAGTTATGACCCTTTTATTAGAAATTATAGTGCATCTTTAGCAAATAAATCATTAGAAAGGTTATATAATCTTTTATTAGTGGATGATATTTATTCTAAATTAATTAAAGATGCAATGAATAATAGAAATATGAATTATTTAAGATTTGATGATAAAGTAATATATCATAAATATGGGTATTATGATGTTAGTTATCATGATATTGGTATGTATTTAGATACTGATTATCCTTATTTTATATCAGTTTTAACTTTATATGGTAATGGTAATTATAGTGAAGTAGTTAATAATATAAGTAAAAAAGTTTACGAAATATATGCTAAAAATTTAAAATTAAAAGAAGAACATTGTAAAAGTTTAATTGAAGAATAATGTCTTAAAAATAGTGTATAATTGTCAATTTGTGTATAGTTGACAGTTTCTTTCTTGTAACCTTTTGTCGAGCGGTGTCGAAACGCTTGCAATGTGAAAAAATCTGTGTATAATAACGTCCTTGAAAGGAGGAAACCTTAATGCACGGAGTAAAGACTGAGGAACTAATTATGAAAGATACTACAATTAAGAAACTATTTACTTCCACAGAAGAAGGCAGAGAATATCTTGCTACAATAGTTTGCAAAATTTTAGATTTACCACCGGAAAATTTTACATTTGAAATGATACATCCTGAGATTGGTGTGAATGAAAATGTTGTAAATAGTGAAGTTGATATAGCTTTAGAAAGTAATGAAATAGTTGTTAATGTAGAAATCAATAGTCAAAAGAGACATAGTTATGAGAGAAAAAATGTATTTTATGTTTGTCAACTTTTATTAAGACAAATAAAATCATCTGATGACTATAAAAAGAAATTAAAGAAAATTTATCAAATCAATTTAAACTCTTTTAATATCTCTGATGATGATAGATTTGTTGTAGTAAGTAAAATGTTAGATGTTGAAACAAAACAAGAGTTACATCCAATATTTGAAATCTTTGATGTTAATCTTGCAAAAATCTTTGATAAGGATTATACTATTATTAAGGAAGACAAAGAGTCTTTAATGAATTTGCTTTATATATTAGTATGCAATAAAGAAGCGGATTTATGGGATATGTATAGTGGAGATGATCTTATGGCAAAAATTGTTGAAGTGACAAAGTCAATAACAGATGATTTTGATAGAAAACTTTATTATGACAAAGAAGCTCTTGATAAAGCAGATTATGAAGAAGGCATGGCTGATGCTAAGTTAGATGTTGCAAAAGCTATGTTAGAAGAAAATTGCAATATTGAGTTTATTGCCAAAATGACTAAACTTTCATATGAATATGTCGAAAAACTAAAAGGAGAACTGAAATAAAGTTCTTCTTTTTGATTATATTCTAATATACATATAATAATGTTTTATTTCATAATCTTTTATAGGGGATTTTAATGAAAAAAATATTACTATTAATTATGCTTTTGATACCATTTAAGGTTGTTGCTATGAGTGCTTCAAGTATGGTAGCAGTTGATTTAGATAATGATTATGTTTATTATGATGCAAATAAAGATGACAAAAGATTGATTGCAAGTATTACAAAAATAATGACAGCGATAGTTACAATAGAAAATATTGATATTGATAAAGAAATAACTGTTGGTGAAGAAGTTTTAAAAGCATATGGTAGTGCTATATATATTAATGTTGGGGAAAAAATAACAATTAGAGATTTACTTTATGGTCTTATTATGCGAAGTGGTAACGATGCAGCAGTTGTTTTAGCTAAGAATGTTGCAGGTTCTATGGAAGGATTTGCTCACCTTATGAATGAACTGGCAAGTAATATTGGAATGAAAAATAGTAATTTTGTAAATGCTCATGGACTTGAAGAAAATGATGGTAGTGCTAATTATTCTACGGCTTATGATATGGCTTTAATAACAAAGTATGCTATGAATAATAAAACTTTTAGAGAAATATTTGGTACTAAAAAGTATGTTGCTAAGTCAAGTGATAAGACTTATAGTTGGACAAATAAAAATAAATTATTGCATAGTGAAGATTATATTACCGGTGGTAAAACTGGATTTACTGAAAAAGCAAGAAGAACACTGGTAACAACTGCTTCTAGGAATAATATAAATGTTGTGGTGGTAACATTAAATGATGGTAATGATTTTTTAGACCATAAAAATATGTATGAAGAAATATTTAGAAATTATGAAGCAATTAAAGTACTTGGTAAAGATAATATAAAGATAAAAGATGAAAAAGTTTATAAAAATGATACATTATATTTAGATGAAGATGTTTATGTAAGTGTAAGAAATAAAAATAAAGATAAAATAGATGTTAATTATGAATTGTTTGATGAAGAAAAATATTCTTCTGGAGATATCGTAGGTTATGTAAATGTTAGTTTAAATGACAAAGTTATTAGAAAAGAAAACATTTATGTGAAAAAAGAAGAAGTAAAAGAACATGTTAGTTGGTGGGCGAAGTTCTTGAGGTGGCTAGGATGGTAAGTTATATTTGGTTTTTCTTAATAATTATTGGTATTGTTTATTCCTTATTAACTGGTAATGTTACAAATATAAATGAAAGTATTTTAACTAATGGGGCAGAGGCTTTGGAGCTTATGTTATCTATTTTTCCTGTTATAGTTTTATGGAGTGGCATTATGAAAATTGCTGAAGATGCTGGGTTACTTGTTAAATTTGCAAAGTTTTTAGAGCCAATTTTATCAAAACTTTTTCCAAGTGTTCCAAAAGATAACCCTGCTTTAGGTTATATTGCTTCAAATATTGCTGCTAATATGATGGGACTTGGAAGTGCTGCAACACCATTTGGATTAAAAGCAATGAGTGAACTGCAAAAAATAAATGATAAAAAAGATACTGCTAGTGTACCGATGATTACATTTTTAGTTTTAAATACAGCAGGAGTAACAATTGTACCAACAACTGTGCTTGCTTTAAGAATATCGTATGGGTCAGTTAATCCTTCAGAAATAATTGTGCCTGGTGCTATTGCAACATTTTGTTCATGTATTGGAGCTGTGTTAATAGATTATTTTATAAGAAAGCGAGGTAAAAATTGAACACATTATCTAAGATAGTTATACCTCTTTTTGTCTTTTTTGTTGTTTTTTATGGTTTTATAAAGAAAGTTAATTTATATGATTCTTTTTTAGAAGGTGCTAAAGAAGGGTTACAGATATCTGTTAATATATTTCCAAATGTTTTAGCGATGGTTTTTGCAATAAATATTTTTCTTGATAGTAATTTTGTTTATGAAATATTAAGAGTTTTTGAAGGATTTTTAATGAAATTTAACATTCCTTTAGATATTTTACCAATGGCTATTTTAAGACCGATATCAGGTACTGCTACTTTAGCTATAATGAATGATATATTTATGAATTATGGACCAGATTCTTATGCTGGAAGACTTGCAAGTGTTCTTCAGGGGTGTACTGATACAACAATTTATGTTTTAGCTTTGTATTTTGGTTCAATTGGAGTAAAAAAAATAAGGTATTCTTTGGTAGTGGGGTTAATTGCGGACTTAATTGGTATTACAATTGCTTTTATTTTAACGGCGATATTTTTCTAATATTGTTTTAATTTATTTAAAATCATGTTATAATTTAATTGAAGGAGACCAATATGGAAAGATTACAAAAAGTTATAGCATCATATGGTTATGCATCAAGAAGAAAAGCAGAAGATTTAATTAGACATGGTAAAGTGTTAGTAAATGGTAAAGTAATAACTGAGCTAGGTACTAAAGTTCTAGCTAATGATATAATAAGTATAGATGGTGTTATTATAAATAAGGATGTAAAACATGAATATTATTTACTTAATAAACCGAGACAAGTAATAAGTAGTGTGGAAGATAAATTGGGAAGAATAACAGTTAGGGATTTAATAAATACTGAAGCTAGAATATATCCAGTTGGAAGACTTGATTATGATACAACAGGTTTAATTATTTTAACTAATGATGGAGATTTTGCTAATATGCTTATGCATCCAAGTTATGAAATAGAAAAAACGTATGTTGCTAAAATAAATAAAGTACTTGATAAGGATGATATAAATAAATTAAAAAAAGGTATTGTTATTGATAATAGAAAAGTTGATATAAAAAGATTTAAAGTAAGAAAAAAGGATGTAGAAAAGAACACATCAATTGTGGAACTTACAATTGTTGAAGGAAGAAATCATATTGTTAAAAAAATATTTGAAAGTATGAGAATTGATGTTATTAAATTGAGTAGGGTAAGTTATGCCTTTTTAACTTTAGATGGACTTAAATCTGGTGAATATAGGAAACTTAGTATTAAAGAAATTAAAAAATTATATGCATTAAAGAATACTAAGTAGAAAATATTTAGTGTTTTTTCTTGCAATAATTTTGTTTCTTTGATAATATTAATTTAGGTGATAGAAGTGTTTAAGAGAAACAGAGATTTTAATACATCAATAATAGGAAAAAATATTTCTAAAGCTCGTGAAAAAAAAGGATATACTCAAGATGAATTTGCAAATTTACTTGGTACTAATAGAGTAACTGTTAGTAAATGGGAGACTTGTAATAATGTACCTTCAACAGAGATGCTTTTTCAAATATCTAATATACTTGATGTATCAATTGATGAATTACTTGGTTTAAGAAATGAAAGGCAAGAAAAAAGAATGAATATTTTTAAAAAAATATTATGTCGTCAATTAACTATCTATCAGGATACCGAGTCATACACTATTAATGGCACTTTATCAGATACAATTTCTGATATCACGGATTTAATTTTGAGTTTTTCTGCTTAAACAAATGGTTCTATAAAGGATATACACCACAGAATTGGAAGAATGGAGATGATTGAAATGCACCGTATTCCACTTAAAATTGTGACAAGATTATCCGTTATATTTACGGTCATAGGTTT
>ENA-OOQP01000718-OOQP01000718.1-human-gut-metagenome-genome-assembly--contig:-NODE-718-length-14638-cov-1.719331_pt1 | contig 14638 bp, 11 predicted proteins | sample MGYA00241266_ERZ501171 | MGnify/ENA primary metagenome ERZ501171 (study PRJEB25962, sample SAMEA2042501) | human gut metagenome | biome: human gut; feature: human-associated habitat; material: faeces...
TAGTAGAGGTAGGGGGTCTTGTTGCCATCGGCATGGGTCACGGCCACAGCGGGCTCGAAGAAGTCCTCGCACCCCGAGGCGGCATAAGCCTCATGGCCACGCGTACTGACTGCAGCATCGGAGGAGGCATAGACCTCCCAGGGCAAGTGGTCGTAGTCGGCCGGATTGCGCAGCTTGTCGCCGAGATAGACCTGGTAGAGGCGCCCCTTGGGCGACACCTTCAATACAAGGTCAGTCTTGTCCGTCGATACCCGAATAGTCTTTTGGGCGAACGCCACGGCAGAGACCATGCACATCGCCACGATAAGCATCAAGTTTCTTTTCATGTTCATTGTTATTATCATCTTTATTTTGTTAGTTCACACCGGTCCTCACGCCTGGACCATCATTTTTTAATTAGCCATCAAATTAAATGACACCTACAATCTACACGAACGACTTTTTCAGTTTGGCAGTAAGAGCATAATCATGCAGAGTTATGCTCTTCTTGATCCATAGCATGAAGGACGAGCCGTCAAAGAATAGCCGAAAATGACCGAAAATGACCAAAAATAGCCGAAAATAGCCGAAAATGACCGGTAAAACGACCATAAATAGCCGAACACGACAACAAATAGCCGTACAACTAAGCTCCAAGTTCACTTTCTCCTTTCTCTGTAATATTCCATTTCTTGCCTGTAGAAGGCTTGCTTATTAAACCTTCTTTGGACATAATGCCAAGAAGCCGTCCTATCTTTCTTAGTTTTTCGTCATGAGTTAAATTTGAAGGGAATACATGCTGGAGTCCCTCATAAACATCTTGACGTTTGAAGCCCATACTTCCTGCATTATGCGCCAATTGCAACAATAGCTTTTGAATACTATTTTCTGCAAGTCCTTTCTCTTTGGTATAATGCCCAATTTGTTTCGTCAGCTTGGCAACTTTTAGAGATATGGTATAATGTGGAGCACGTCCTTCTATCAAACCTTTGTCACAAAGATGCTTAGCTGCTTCTTTGGTGACAGGATGATGCTTTTGTACGGCATCTAGCCAAAGGCATTCCTTTAGTGACAAAGACTGGTTGCTCTTTAGCAGATTGGTATATTTCTCATCTATCATCTTGCCATAGATGGTTACACCAACAGTACGATGCTCGTTGTCGATGTCGTAATCTGGCATTGGAAAGAATCGGTTGCGCTGCTCTGTGTAAATCTTCTTGATGCCACGTCCTACGGTATCAATCATGTTGAAGTTAACCATGCCGCGGCATAAGCATTCGTTACGATAGTGGAATTGTGGACCTTTGTGCTCCAAGGCATTCTCTATCGTGCCAGGAATGAAACTACCACCATTACCATAATATAAGGTGCTTGGTCCTTCCACAAACACAATGCGCTGTTGCAAGGTGTAGTCTTGATGTGCAATGCCGTTATGAAGAGCCTCACGTATTGTATATTCATCATACTGCTTCATCGTATCAGGGAAAAGGGTTCCACCTGGCAACTCACGCATAGTCTTGTTACGTATTTTACTCAACACCTTATCTACGGTCAAGATGAAAGGTATTGTAAAATGCTCATAATCTTGTACGATGCCTTCTTCATCTTCCCATGTCCAAGTGATTTGTGCTACGGCAGGATGAATCTTTTGAATAGAAAGGGGTTTGCCCAATAGTAGAATGGCAGCACGAGTGATTTGGCCGTCTCGCATCATCATGCTATTAGCTAAGAATTCTTCTGTTGTCCACGCATCTATTTCTTCGGCAGGAATACTTGAAGAGTGTACTTTCTTGAACATGACTTTAGCTGTGGCTACTGCCAACTCATCCAAATCATTGATAGTCGCATTGGGTACGAGTTGGGCTGTCCAATCTGGTATTGGTGGTTGTTGGCGTATGGCATCTTGTTTGGCTTGGTTCAATGGTTTTAGACTTTCGCCATCACGACCATAAGCCACACCTTTCCAGTGCATCACGATATTGCGTGGCGATGCAGGAACCTGGAAAAGCAAAACGCGTTTGCCTTCAACCTCAATAGGTACAATATCCCTAAAGATGAGATTGTCTGTAGTGTGTTGAGACATGTCTTGCTTTAGGCGGTTCAAGGCAACCTCACTATCTTTGAAACTGGTACCATTGATCTGATGCTTCTTGTCCCAAACACCAAATACTATCCACGCAAACTCATGATCTCGTAAGTTTGCTTCATTGCTGAGAGCGGAGAAGTACTTTCCCAACTCGTCAATATCAAAGTTGGTCTCTGCTTTCTTAAACTCTACGACCTCATTTTCCGAGTGCTCCCAAAGCTTGTTGAATATGTCTATATATTTTTCCATTATTCGCTTTTTACAATCTACTTCTGTAAGGGATAGTTGACAAAACTACTTCTATATCCATACCTTTTGTCCATAGGAATGATTTTATTCTCATTATTACTTCTGAGGATGTCTGACATGGTCCTACCACAATTCTTTTTAGGCAACTGATTGGAACATTTACTTTTATATAAGGTACCAGTTTGTTGTCTGCAAGACGGTATTGAGGCTTTATTTGATGCTTAATGATACGATATTCCCCTTCTGCTTCATACTTTTTGTGTTTGTAGATTGGGGCGTATTCATTGTTTATTATAGCCTGTTTTACATCTGCCCACTCATTCTTATTAAAAATGTTTTTTAGAGTCCGATTGCAGGCTTCTTCTGCAATCTTGATGTTATTTGCATCAACATACTCACATTTTTTTATTTCATCATAAAGTAAACATGTCGGTTCGCCTTCACGCTCTTTGCAATCAGCTCCATACTCAGATAAAGTTGATGGAAGTTCGGAGAAATCGAAACCTAAACTTATGCCATCTCCATTTTGTCCATAGCCACGCCACATTGTTAAATCGTCTTCATGTTTGGAAAACGAAATAGTAAATATGTTCATATGCCACTGGGGGTGTTGTATGAGATCATTGTCTTTGTCGTTAAGTGCTTTGTTGTTATTTTTAGTATAATCAAGCACACCAGCTTTTAGCCCTTCAAAAAACAACAGACATTCTGTTGGGTCGTTTTGATGTGCATAATGTGTTGCCCACATTGTTATACACTTAGGATGGGAATCGCCATCTTTATACTGCAATGAGTGTTCTATCATATTATAGAACGTACTCATTGTAGTATAATGGTACAGTATGTTCATATTTTCTTTACTCATATTCATTAATTAATCGTTATATCCGAATTTATTCCAGGCTTCGAGGACGAGGCGCTTGGTGCGTGCTGTATCTTTCCGCGCGCTTCTTCGTTTTCCTGTCCTGTGTATTTGCCAAAAGTGAATGGACACGGATGGCCTGTCCGCTCCTCATATTCTGCTTTATACCGGCTCAATTCCTCAGCTTGAGAGTTGATAAGGGCATTCATTGGATAGACTATGATAGCAATCGTCTTATCTTTGCATGCCTCATCATGAAGTAGAATATAATTGAACACGGTAGCCATAAAGGTTCGTGATTTTCCGGAGCCTGTGCCAGAAGTCACAATAAATTCTTTGTCTTGACAGCCTAACTCTATAGCATCTTGCTGATGCTTATAAAAAGGCTTGTCGAAGAAATATTCCAAGTCTTTATGGATAGGGAGGCCCTTGGCGATAAGTTCCTTTACGCCTATCCCCTGCTTGAAGTTTGGATTGAATTGAATCAAAGCCTTTCGCCACAGCTTTTCATTTTTGATAGACTCGCTGACCTCGTCCTTGATTCGCTCATCTTTTATGGCAACAAAGCTCTGAAGGTAACTTTTGTAGCTACCCTTCAAGCTTTCATATAATTCTATTATATTCATAGATGTTTGTCTTTTAAACAACTACAAAGATAGCATTATTCTTTGATAATAGAGCATATATTTAGATAGAAAGTGCTTTTCTTAGCGATTTTTCCTATTTTGGGCGAAAAGTTCCTAAGTATGGGAGTAAACTAAATACCAGTTGTGCAGATTGGTCGTTTCCTGATTTAGCTTGACTACTTGCTCGTCTTAAGTCTTGACAATGTTGACTCTGTTAAGCATTTGTGATATCGCATGAAATCGTCGTGTAAAAGATCATGTGGAACGTTATAGGACAAAGGTCCACAAATAAAAATAGAGGTATTATGGAGAATATTGATTTGAAATTATCCTCAAAAGACGCAGCTGCGATGAGGCGACCTGCTATGGCAAAAAGAAAATACCGTAGTAGATAATAATGATGCAAGAGAGTGTGTGTTTATGACATACTCTCTTGCTCATATAGGTATAATGTCTTATTTTCCCAAAGACTTGAACATCTTGGTGATGCACTTTTTCTTCTGCTCCATGTTTGGGTGAACATAGAGATTAAGGGTTGTTGTGATGTTGGCATGACCGAGCAGTACGCTTACTGTCTTGTAGTCGCAGTTGCTTTCAATGCAGCGTGTGGCAAAGCTATGGCGCAGTCCGTGATACTTTAGTCGAGGAATGTCAAGATGCGCCATCAACCGATGATAATAGTTGCGATAGGTGCGAGGTTCGGTTGGTTTCTCCTCATTGGTCAGCACATAGAAGTCTGTGTTTACCACCTTTTTCAGTGGTTTCACCATCGCCAGCAGTTCCTTGTTCATCGGTATCTCACGGCATGAGTTCTTGGTCTTGGGTGTGTTGATGACCAACTCCGTGTGCTTGCGTTCGCCCTCCACAATGTAGATGCGCTCAATGGTGCGGTTCACGGTAATTGTGCCGTTGTCGGTGTTAATGTCCGACCATTTCAAACCGCAAATCTCTCCGATACGCAAGCCAGTGGTCAGACTGATATAGATACCGAGGTTGCGGAATGTGAAGTTCTGTTTGATGAAATCGAGGATCTTCTTGTGGTGTGCCACTGTCAGTACCTCAATTTCTTTGTTGGTCTCTGTCGTTGGGTACTTGATGTCCCACTCACAATAGCTCATCCACTCGTTCTTTACTCCGAACTTCATCACCATTTTCAAGACTATCAGAATGTCCTTTACCGTTTTAATACTGAGTCCGCCATTTAGTTTCTGCAAAACGAACTCCTGCACAAGTTTCTCACTCAGAGCATCACGATCACCAAATGATGGCAGAATGTGATTCTCCAAAACTAACACATAAGCAGCGTATGTGGACTGCTTTACGTAGCGTTGCTTGTCACTTTTCCAAGCCAACGCAATTTCTCTAATTGTTTTTGTTGTCATTTTAATCCTTAATTTTGAAGGTGTACATATATAATTAGAGATAATAGACCTCTGATGTCCCAAATCTCAGATTCCCGGAGTTTAAGGGGGAGTGGAAAAAGTGTAAGCTATCAGAGATCTGTACTTTCTTCTCGGGTGGCACTCCAAGTTCTTCTAACAAAGATTTCTATGGAGGAAATATTGCATTTATTCGTTCTGGAGAACTCCATGCTGATAGTACAGAGTTGTTCATAACACAAGCAGGATTTGATAGTTCTTCTGCCAAAATGGTAGAGGTCGGAGATTTATTATTGGCAATGTATGGTGCAACAAGTGGTGATATCGCAGTCTCTAAAATAAAAGGAGCTATCAATCAGGCAATTCTATGCATTAGAACAAAGCAAAACAAGAAATTCATAGAATCTGTTTGGAATAAACACGTTTCAAAAAATCTTAGAAAATACTTACAAGGAGGACAGGGAAATCTTTCAGCTGACATTGTAAAAGGTATATCTTTCTTTTTCCCAACTTTAAAAGAGCAAGAAAAAATAGCTAATCTTGTGTCTCTTCTTGATGAGCGCATAGCTACCCAAAACAAAGTCATAAACAGGTTGCAGTCCTTAATTAAAGGACTTGCGGACAATTTATTGGATAATCCATTGTGGGAAAAGACATATTTACGTTCTTTTATGCAATTCTTCTCTACTAATTCGCTATCATGGGAACAACTGAGTTATAAAGAAGGTGAAATAAGAAATTTACATTATGGCTTAATACATGGCTTCCTTACTAGTGGAATTGACTCTGCTTCTTTACCTATGATTAAATATGGCGCAATGCCCAAACAATATACATTATGCAAAGTTGGAGATGTTGCTTTTGCTGATGCTTCAGAAGACACTGGGGACATTGGTAAATCTGTTGAATTTGTTGATACTATTGAAGCTGATACAATCTGTGGATTGCATACTATACATGGTCGTGATGTTAAGAACAAGACACTCGTAGGTTTTAAAGGCTTTGCATTCAATTGTCGTTATTTCCATGATCAAATTAAACGATTAGCACAGGGCACGAAAGTATTCTCAATAACAGCAAACAATCTTTCTTCTTGTTATGTATATCTTCCAGATATAGAAACACAAAAAGTAATAGTTAGATTACTAAAAGCTTATGAAGAGCAACTTATAGCCTGTAGAATGACATTGAAACAATACGAAAAACAGAAGCAATACTTGCTCCGTCAGATGTTCATATAAACATCTGGCGAAGCAGATACTGCTTTATCATTACCATATCCAATAGATACCGTTTTTCAATGTTAAGTTTCTTTTCCAGGCCACTAAGGCAGCGCACAATATTTGACGATCTTTCAATATCAAATATGGGAACAGCAATTTTTTTTAACGAGCTTGCTGTAATCAAAGGTTGCGTTGTACCTGATGTTATACGTGCAAAATTATATGTTTTAAGAAAATAGTAAATGTATTTTGTCATGTCTCCAGCCTTTATAATTAGGGCATTGTCACTTACCCCGCATGGCTCATTTACAAATTGTACAGTGCCTATTGTTCCAACCCTTGCAACTAAAACAATATTCCCTTTTTGACTTGCATTTTTAACCATGCCTATAATTCCTGTTGAACCATAAAGAGGAATAGTTCCGCTTCCGTTTTTATCATTACCAGATGTTATATTTGGTGCAAACTCTAATAACGGTTTAGTTTCTCTTGCAACGTGGAATGATTTGTTTGCAATTCCTTTAATTAAGGACTGCAACCTGTTTATGACTTTGCTTTGGGTAGCAATGTGCACGTCTATTAGAGACAGAAGATTTGTTATCTTATTTTGTTCAGCATCATTTCCTAATGGAATCATTACTTTTTTCAACATACCTCCTGTTATCAAAGGCTGTCCAGAACCAAAAATCAATCTATTAAGGTTGAAATGTTGCAAGTAATAGTATATGTATGTTGCTGGGATTCTTTCAGTTTTCACTATCAAAGTGTTATCTGTTATCCCACACTTTTCATTTATGATTTGAAGTTTACCTGCATTAGCCCCTACACGTGCTATAAGAAGCATTTGACCTTCATAAAAAGCTTCACATGTTTTTCCTATAACACCAGTTGAGCCATAAAGATTATAATTACCGCATGAGGCTTTACTCTTCCCCGAAGAAATACTTGTAGCAACATCACCTAACTTACTTTCTTCCCACTCCCCCTGAAACTCCTTAAATCTGAGATTTGGGACATTAAGGACTTTTCGTCCTTGATTTTTCTCATGCTCGGCAGAGTTCAAGCAAGCTTGACTCTGCTCTCGCTCACTCGAAAAATTGAGTTTCTTATGTTCGTTATTTTTTGTCGTTGTCATTTTTAATCCTTAATTTGATCGTTCTGAAATAGTCTACCAGCTTGGTAGACAAATTATTTCCCTAAAATTTCCACAAGTTGTGGAAGATTTCAGTTCTCCTTTGGATTGAGGTCGAAAGGAAGCAGAGGCATATCGTCATCACCATTATTAAATCTGTCGAAATCAGAAATATATGAACGGTCTTGGATGAGCTTATATTTCTCATATTCTCCATAAGCCTTTGCTCTTGCTTCATCTTGCGAAACAGTTCCTGCCGAAGGGTTTGCCTCATAGTCCATTGCCGCAAGGAACTGGGCAAGTCGCTTTCGCCAATCTTCCATTGTTGTAATGATATGGCGTTGGGCACGAGTCTCAGCAAAGTCAAGGAATGAAGTAGTTATGCCATTGAGTTGATTAAGTTCGGTATCCGACAAATAGTTCTTGGCTACAATTGTGTCCGACTTTTGTACTCGTCCGTTAGGTGCTTTTTTCCATGTGGTAAGCCCCATGTGTGGTTGTTCGGCATCAGCTCTGTTAAAGACAACCTCTGCTGCGGTATGATGTGTGACAGCCAAGTGCATCATATTCTGCACCATCTTGAAGAACAATTTGGTACTTTCTGATTTTGCATCATAATCAGCACTACTCTCTGCATATACATCCGTTATCTTCTGATAGTAGCGACGTTCAGACGTCCGTATCTCACGGATGCGTTCCAGCAAGTCATCAAAGTAGTCCTTGCCGAAATGCTTGCCTTGTTTCAAGCGTTCGTCATCAAGTACATACCCCTTGATGATAAACTCCTTCAACACAGAAGTTGCCCAGATACGAAATTGAGTTGCTTGATAGCTGTTCACACGGTAACCTACGGCAATAATGGCATCAAGGTTGTAGAACAAAGGAGTACGTTCCACATCACGCTCACCCTCAAGTTGAACTTGTTGAATTTTTCTACAAGTTGCCTCTTTTGTAAGTTCTCCACTTTCATAAATTTGAGAAAGGTGATAAGCAATCGTTGCTCGGTCTACGCCAAACAAATCTGCCATGCGTTTTTGCGACATCCAAAATGTCTCGTTGTTGAATATCACTTCAATGCGGGTTTCACCTTGTGCTGTTTTATACAGCAATATATTGGATTCCAGCGAGTTTTGGATAAGTTCTGTGGTAGAAACGGACTGCGAAAAATATTCTCTTGCTTGTTGCACCAGAGGTTTCTTTCCGTCTGCATTTTCAGCTATAATCATGCACGCCATACGAGACAAACGGAATATGTTCACCTTTCTATATGCACCACTACCGAGCTTGACCATATCAACCGTTTGGTTGAAATGGTCATCAATCTTCATGCCTTTTTGATTGGCTACGGCAATTGCCTTATTTATGACATTTTGGAATTTCCAGTTAGTAGAATATCCCATAGCATTACAAAGGTCGCGCGAACTCCAATATTCCTTGTTGTTTTCGTCAGTCCTGCGGATAGCATCAAACGCAGGACGCATTTCTGGTATATTATCTTTCTCAACCATATAAAACGTTCTTCTAAAATTGTCCCAACCTGGTACAAAAAATTCATTCCACCAATCCCAACTCTTTCAGATAGCCTTCAATCTCCTTGTCAAGGTCGGCTCGTTTGGCTTCCAGCTCCTTAATTTCCTTCATGACGGCATGGATGTCGATAGGTTCTTCTTCCTCGAAAGTATCTACATAACGAGGAATGTTGAGATTGTAGTCGTTCTCAGCCACTTCTTGCAGTGTGGCGAGATGGCTGTACTTTTCTATCTCCTTGCGCTCACGATAGGTATCAACAATCTTCTTGATATGTTGCGGACGGAGTTTGTTCTGGGTCTTGACCTTTTCAAACTCCTTGCTGGCATCAATAAACAGAATGTTGTCATCCTCCTTACGGCATTTCTTGAACACCAAGATACAGGTCGGGATGCTTGTGCCATAGAAGATGTTGGCAGGCAGACCGATGATGGCATCCACATAGTTCTTCTTCTCAATGAGGAAACGGCGAATGACGCCCTCGGCATTGCCACGAAACAACACACCATGAGGAGCGACACAAGCCATGGTACCACCCTCATTGAGGTGGTAAATCATGTGAAGAATAAATGCGTAATCGGCAGTCTTTCGAGGTGCTAAGCGCCCTGCCTTACTGAAACGATCATCATTATTAAACTTGTCTGCAGCACTCCATTCGGCTGAGAAAGGTGGATTTGCTACCACAGCGTCAAACTGTGTATCGCCAAAAGCATCAGCCTCCAAGGTATCGCCATTCTCTATGCGGAAGTTGCTGAACTTGATACCATGCAGAAGCATATTCATACGAGCCAAGTTGTAGGTCGTAGGGTTCTTCTCCTGTCCGAAGATCTCGTTGGCATTGCCGATGCTTGCTGCACGGAGCAACAGCGAACCACTACCACAAGTTGGGTCATAAACATTGCGCAGACGAGCGTGACCAATGGTCACAATCTCTGCCAAGATACGGCTCACTTCCTGAGGAGTGTAGAACTCACCAGCTTTCTTGCCTGCACCTGCGGCAAATTGGCTAATCATATACTCGTAGGCATCACCGAGAATATCTATCTCTTGCGACGCTTCTACACCAAAGTCAATGTCATCAAGTGCAAGAAGAACATTGCTTACCAAAGTGTTCTTGTCATCGGCAGTCTTGCCCAACTTGGGTGAAGCAAGGTCAATGTCAGAGAATAGACCTCCAAAGTCTTCTTCGCTGTCCTGTCCGAGGGTACTGTCCTCAATACGCTTCAATGAGCGTTCGAGCATCGGCAGAATGTTCTCCTTTTTCTTAATGCTCTCAATGACAGACGAGAACAGGAAGTTTGGTTCAATGAAGTAGCCGATATTTTCCAGACATTCGGTCTTTACTTCTTGTTGCAATGCCTCAACATCCTCGTCTATCTCCATTGCCCACAACTCCTTGAATGTGACTTCATCGTCCACCAATGCGTCATTGGCGTGTTTCTCTATCTTCTCCGACAAATACTTGTAGAAGATAAAGCCAAGGGTGAAATACATAAAGTCGCTTGCCGACATATTGCCACGCAGTTTGTTAGCAACTTCCCAAAGTTGGTCACGGAGTTTCTGTTGTAATTCTTCGCTCATATTAAGTATTAAGTTTTAGTGATTAGTGATTATGTTTGCTTTGTAGCATTTTTTCTTTAATTGTTTTTATAGAGGATGTCAATAGTTTGATTAATTCCTCTGCATCACTATAAACACTATCAAATTCATTATCTTTTAAATATTCACTCTCATGTAATAATTCTAACCAATAAATGGTTTCACTCGTTTCTTTCTGAGAGATAGAGAATTTCGCAACAAAATCAGCTTCGCTTTGTCCGTAAAAGGCTTCGGCTATGTTTGCTCCGATACTTGTACCACTTCTAAGTAATTGTTTTGAAAGAACGTATTCTTTCTTTTCTTCACATAAATACTTGTACAAGCGTATAACCCTTAGTGCAAAAAGCTTGCTCTTATCTTTTAATATACTTTGCTTCATAATCTTTTTTTTAAAGTTTTATGTTTTAGTGATTAGTGATTAAGTGGTTGCAGTGCAACACTTCATCACTTATCACTAACACTTCATCACTTATCACTAACACTTAACACATAGAAAATGTTCTTATAATTGAACGCAATTTATCGAGTATTTTTGTCAATGCCTTGCGTTTTTTGATCAGTCCGAGGTGTTTCTCCTTCAATGCCTCTTGTATGATTTCAGGCTGTTCCTTTTGCAAGTAGTCATATTCCGAGAGATAGTGATTGAGCACGGATACATCCAAATCCTCATCCTTCGCAAGCGTATTGACAGCATTGTTACGTTCGGTGACGGTGTAGTTGTTCAACCGTTCTTCGAGGTCGCTTGTACCGTCAGCCTTTTGTTTGCGAGCCATGAAGTTGTCACGGTCGTCATCCACATTTTTCTGAATAAAACCGTCAATGAGTTTTGCCTTACTGCGAAGTTCGGCGTCCTTGATCATGGTGTCGATGATGTGTTGGCGCTTCTCGGTATAATCCTCACTGTACGGATTAAGGTCTGCAATCAACTCCAAGATATAGGCAACATTGATGATGTCGCTATGCAGAAGTTCCAAGCAGAAATCGATGTCTCCCAGCCCTGTAGTGTCATTCTCACTCGGGTCAGGCTCGGCAACCATACCAGATTCGTCATCTTGAACTTTATAACCGCTTGGCTGTTCTGTCGGTTTCGCTGCAAAGGTGTCGTATATATCAAGATACTTGCTGCGGAAGTCCATAAACTGCTGTTCGGTCATGCCAAGGTCATTGGCTTCCTTCTCAAACTCATTATAAATCTGTATCTCAGCGTGCTTCTTGATGATGTCACGGAAAGCAAGTATAAACTGCTTCTTATCGTTCTCGCTCTGAAGGTAGTCCACGAAGTGAGGCTCGGGATAATGCTCCAAGAAGTCCTTAGTAAGTTCCTGATAGTCACGCTTCACCTCATTGAAGGGCTTGCGCACGATGTCTTCCAGTGGGGTGCCATTGCTGAACAGCTTGATGGCTTCGTCCACTTTGCTCTTCAGGTCGCGAAAACATACCACCTTGCCAAAACGCTTCTTCTCGTTCAACACACGGTTGGTACGGCTGAACGCCTGCAACAAGCCATGATACTCCATGTTTTTGTCAACATAGAGAGTGTTGAGTTTCTTGCTGTCAAAGCCAGTAAGGAACATACCGACAACCAAGCAAAGGTCAAGAGGCTTCATGTCTGCCTTTTTTTTCTTCATGCGAAGGTTGATGTCATCATAATACGCACGGAAGTTCTCGGTTGTGAAACTTGTTCCATACATATTGTTATAGTCATCCATGATGGCTTGCAGTTCATCTGCCTCGCCTGTACTTTCGCTTGCAAAACCGCCGGTGTTCATACCGGTCTGCTCATCGTCTTGGTTGCTGTTGGCAGCGTATGTGAAGACTGCCCCAATCCTAATCTTCGGATTGAGGCTCTTGAATATCTTGTAGTAACGGATTAGCATCGGCACTGACTGCACGGCAAACAATGCGTCAAACTCTCCGTCGAATGTTGACTTATTGAAATTATTGAGGATGAATTTGGCAATCTCCGTCATGCGGTCTTGGTCGGCATATTCCACATCTTCATTGCCGTGATAATACTCCACAAGGAAACCCAGCACGTTTTCGTCAGCAATGGCATCCTTTATCAAATATTTGTGAAGACAGTTTCCGAAGATTTCCTTTGTGGTATGTCCGTCCACCGCATTCTCAACAAAGATAGGTGTGCCAGTAAAGCCGAATATCTGCGTGTTGTCGAAGAACTTCACGATGTTCTTGTGGCAATCTCCGAAATGGCTTCGATGACACTCATCGAAGATCATCACGATGCGAGAATGACGTATTTCTTCTATACGACTGCTATACCACTGCTTGCTGACAGCTGCATTAAGTTTCTGAATGGTGGTAATGATAATCTTTGAATTACTGTGCAGACGCTTCACCAATTCGTCTGTGTTGTCGGTACTGTCAACGGCGCCAGGCTCAAAGGCCTCGTATTCGGTTTGCGTCTGCGTGTCAAGGTCGTGGCGGTCAACCACGAACATAACCTTATCCACATCGTCCGACTCTGATACGAGTTGGGCTGCCTTGAATGAAGTCAAGGTCTTGCCAGCACCTGTAGTATGCCAAATATAGCCATTGTCGTTGGAGTTTTCCACACGGTCGAGAATCTTCTCCACTGCATAGAACTGATAAGGGCGAAGCACCATCAGGCATTTGTCTCCCTCATGCAATACTATGTACTTGCCGATAATCTTACCCAACGTACACTTGTCGAAGAACACTGTGGCAAACTTCTCCAAGTCGTTAAACGGCACGTTGGCGGCATCCGTCCAGTTGAAAGTGAACTTATATCCACTATTCGGGTTGTTGGCGAAATAGCGAGTGTTTACACCATTGGATATGACAAACAACTGGATGTAGTCAAACAGTCCATGAAAAGAAGTCTTGTGATAGCGTTGTATCTGGTTGTATGCCTGTTTCAGTTCCACACCTCTGCGCTTTAGTTCTATTTGAACCAAAGGCAGACCATTGATAAGTATAGTCACATCGTAACGGCATTTCTTTCTACCCTCAACCGTGATTTGATTGGAAACTTGAAACTCGTTCTGACACCAGTGAGTGCGGTTCAAGAACTCCACCCATAGGCGTTCACCGCTTTCCAGTTCAAGCGGAAAGAGGTCTCGCAGTTTCTTTGCCTTTTCAAAGCGAGTGCCACCTTCGAGATAGATAAGTATCTTTTCAAACTCAGACTCCGTAAACTCTGTGCGTCCAAGTTCCTCCAATTTCTTCTTGTTGTGTTTCTCCAACTGCCTTTTGAAATTGGCAGACAGGTTCTTCTCCTCTTCAATATGAACATACTCGTAGTTCATATTTTGAAGAGTTACAATAAGTCCGTTTTCGAGGGCAGCTTCACTTTGTACAGACATATCTTATCTTTTTTATCGTTACACTTATAAGAAGGTTTTCGTTAAGCCAGATGAGCAGAGCTAAGTTTACTTAAGCTCTGCCATGGCGAGAAAACGTGCCATGAAATGGAACATGGCTATTCATTCATTTGTAGAAAATGAATATCCAAGGCATTCTCTATTTTGTTTATGGCTTCAAGCGAAAGATTCTCACGCCCTTTTAAGATTTTTGAAATGTACTGTTGGGTACAATTCATTTTCTCTGCCAACATCTTTTGAGTCATTCCAAGTTTCTTCATTCTTGCTGACATGATATTGGCTACCATCTGCGAATGGTTAAACCAAGGTTTTTCTTCTTGGCTCATTTGTGCTCCTTTATTTCGAACAGGAGATATTGTTTCCTTTATCATCTTAGACGTATTTCGCTTTGTACCATTTATATTTGGCTATTGCCATTTCGCCTACAAAGATAACTGATTTTAATGAGAAAGCACAACTGTAGGGTAGTTTTCTCTTTTATGTGTGAAAATAATATGTTGATAATATCATATAAATCCTTTCTTGTAATATTAATTGTTAAATCCAAATTTATTCCAGGCTTCGAGGACGAGGCGTTTGATGCGGTATTCTCCGTACTGGCGTATCTCGTTGTC
>ENA-OOQP01000730-OOQP01000730.1-human-gut-metagenome-genome-assembly--contig:-NODE-730-length-14495-cov-1.680748_pt1 | contig 14495 bp, 13 predicted proteins | sample MGYA00241266_ERZ501171 | MGnify/ENA primary metagenome ERZ501171 (study PRJEB25962, sample SAMEA2042501) | human gut metagenome | biome: human gut; feature: human-associated habitat; material: faeces...
CGAAAGTGAGTGGATACAACCATCCCGAGTGGGTGGGAATGCTCCGTTTTCGCCATCTCCACCTCATCTACTCTTCACTCCCTTTCTCCTGTAAGGCTGGATATCAATCTGTATATCCCCTCTTTTTAAATGCAGGTATTCCAACAAGCAAAGCATTTCCTTCAGCGAAAGACCTCGTAACTACCGAATTTGCAGCAACTGTAATGTGGTCTCCCCAAACCTCATCTCCGATAATCTTTGCATCAGTAGAAAGACTTAAACCTTTACCAATCTTTCTACCTGTATCAGTAATACAAGCGGAAGTATGCAATATTGCATACGGCCTGACTCTATTAGTAGTGCCAACAACAATAGTGCCATGATGAGGAATAAGCAAGCCATAGTCGCAAACATCATAGCCTATACTAAATCCAAACTTTCTAGATAGACGGAAGATTTTTATTTTATTGATAATTAGAAAAATCCCCCCAGTGACATTACAATGAGAGTAATATCGTACCTTTCTCATTACCTTAAGAATCTTCATAGTATAGTCAGGTGATAAAAGCTCCTGTAGCTAGATTCTAAATGAGTCTTAAAGTACCCTCTATTCATCATCATATCTGATTGAAGATAGAAGCGGAGATGTTTTTTGCTCAGGATCATAATGTTTGACTGTTTTTTATTTCTCTTGCAAATTTCGTTGTAACCACATCAAATTGAATCGTATGAAGGTATTTCTCAATTGCTGACTGAAAAAACTGTACTCCGAGTTTCGATGCCTTTACTAAAGCAGATGCATAAGAATCTTCATTTCCTGCTTCATACAACAAACCGAATCCGTACTTTTCTATATAATATTTATATGGATTATAATTAGGGCAAATGATTGGACGATGATTAATTAAGGCTTCTGTCATTGTTCCATTTGTGATACATGAAGCCCCCTCTTCATCTGCAAAGAGAACAAAATGAGAAGAAGAAAAATGCTTATTAAAGTCATCATATTCAAGAAATGCATTAAGCCGAAATATTCTATTATCTTCATCAATTGCCTTGAAAATTTCCTCTTCGTATTCTCCTTGAGAACGTCCTATCAACTTCAACATCGCCTCGTTAATATTTGCTTTCTTAAAGGCTGCTATGGTTGTAGGAATATGCTTTTCTTTACGAAGTTGACCAATTACAAGAAAAGAAACATTCTGATCTAACATATTTAGATTTGAATCCATTGTTTTCTCCACAACTCGTTCTTCGCGAATAACCATTCTGTTGCGTGGAACACCCAATCGTTCATGCTCATCCATGATTATTTGGTTACTAACGAACAAGCGTTGACAAGGGTTATTAATAAACCTTTTACGTTCTTCAAGAACATGTAATCCAAAAAGTGGGGAAGGTATCATTTTCCGAATCGAAAAACGGAATCTTTCACTTCTCAAGCCCCACCAATAACAAGGTTTTTGTATATCGAAAAGAACTGTCGACATACCATTGTGGTATGAACCACAATAGAAGTTGTTAGCCTTGTCTATAATAAAGGACTTAACCTCCTGCATATAACTATGCTGCTGTCTCCGAAACAAAGAGGATTTGATGATTGTCTCAAAAACAGAATGCTTTCTTAGCATCCAGGAATCATCCGGAACGGAAGCCTTAGAAGCCCAATGTAGCACAGGTATACCTTCTATATCACTATCTTTGTCCTCATGATAGATATCAAAAATAGCAACCTTAAAGCCTTGGCTTTTAAGCATCTTGGCTATAATTAAAACATCAAGCTTATGATGTTGAGCCAAACGGTAGTTCTCGAAAAGAAGAAAATCAAGCATATTTTTTAATTGTTTTACCCTTTGAATTCGCAAAGAAATACAACATATAATAAAAAGGACTCATCATAATCGTTTGGGTAAAAGCAAGCATCATCAATACCACAAATGCGACAATTCTTTCGAACCTCCCCGTCACATATACTTTCGTACCTTGATACAATAAGAGCCATATATATATAGCCACTGGGATTCCAAAATATCTAACAGAATCAGACACCCCATTAGGACTAGAAGCCAGGTCTCGACCAAACAGTGAACTAAGAAATGGCCCAAAACCCAAAAAAGGAGACTGTTCTATCTGCGTCATATGATACGCAATGGCACCAAATCGAGAATACGTCGCATCACTGCCCATTTCCTCGCCAATTTTATCTGACATAAAATCTAAAGAAAGAATTGTCGGCAAGCAAGCTAGTAGAACTGACGCAACAATAGTTTTCTTCATCAGCGACATATTACCTTTTATTGAATAAGCAAAGAATATCACAACCATCGCAGCTATACCTGTAGTAGACATGGCAGTAATATTTGCCAAAATAAGAATTATACTCTTTTTTGAAAAAACGGTCTCCTTGAAATAAAACAAATTTATAATAATCGCCAAATTCAAGAAAATTGTAAATCTTCCTGGTTCCCAAAAGGGGCCTGGATTTCGTCTAAGATTCATTACAGAAAAGTCTGAAACATATACATTATACAGATAAAGGGTATGCAGGTCTGTCTGCTTACCGTTTGCCATCATATTATCAACACCTAATTGAGGCAATCTATCTGCTATTGAGAGCAAGGTGTCATAGAACCCTGTATTTGCTGCTATATAAAATGGCAAGCTAATGACTGCGAACAATACCATAATATTTACAAAGCAAGACGCAAAATCTTTTGCAACAAGTTTGGCTGCAAAATAGGCACGTGTAGCTATTAACCCCTGATGTATCATAGTCGTAAAACTACCATCATATACCATCATTTGCACTAACACCAATCCATTGAGCAGTATCAATAGCCAGTAATCAGACGAACCAAGACTTATCCCTCTTTTTTTAAGAAGATACACCCCTAAGAAAAAGCCATAAATTGACCAATCATTAAACAAAGCGTATGTTGCTGCCCCTCCAGACCAAAGTATGGCAAAAGCGACAATAAAATAGTTAATTAGATTTCTCATTTTTAATCATTCGAATAGCCTTACCAACAACTAACTTTCGCTCAGAATCAGTAAGTCCTAAAAAGAAACTTGTTGTGAGTACACACAATTCTGTAACAAAAGCCTCAATAAAAAAGCAGAAGAGATCCGATTCTAAGCTACGATACAAACAAAAAGGGAGAATGGAACTTATTATAAACAACACATAGCACTTCGCTACCACATTTGTAAGAAATTGACGGATGGGAATTCCAATCATCGGTTTTAGCATCACCAACTTTGCCATCATAACAACAAATTCAAAGACCAAAGCTGTTATATAGGCACTCTCAGGAACTCCGCCGAATTTTAACACTAAATAGGTTACAGGCAGACACATAAACGACGTAATGCCAACAACTATTTGATAATTACGGACTTTACCTGAAGCATGCATCGCATAGCTCAAAGGCTGCGATAGCGCGTAACCCAAGCCAGTTAATAGAGATATTTGAACAAATATTACAGTATGCTGCGGCGGTGTAACTAGCCATAAATTAAGAATGAACTCTGCGTTAAATACAATAGGTAGCCCGAGAGCCATCATCATAATAAAAGAATAACGACTTGTGTTAAATACAAGATTTAGCATTTCATCCTTCTCACCTGCCGCATACAACTTTATGATTTGCGGACTTGCTGCTAACTGAAAATTCGAGACAAACGATCTTACTGCGGCATTAATTTGATTTGATATACCTCTTGCAGCATTGACAACCACACCAAAAAAAATATTCAGTACAATATTGACCCCTTGGTCCATTGCTATTCCAGAAGTCGCACCAAACATGTTCCATCCTGCAAAAGACAACATCTGACGTATTTCTTTTTTGTGAATACGCCTATCATTTTTACATTCTGGAATGTTCCTTTTAACGTAAATACTGTAGATAATCCTTATAGAACAGGCTACAAGAGTATTAAGTACTCCATATAAAATCAATCTATCAAAGTCGCCTAATACAAGAACATAAACTATTGCTAACTTAAGGATGGCCTGTATAATACTTACATATGCAAATGCCTTCATTTTTTCAAAAGCAATCAATGACGCATTATACGGAACACTAATAACTTCGATTAAGAATGTGATTAAAGAAAACTGATAAACTACATTTGCAGCAATATAGCGTTCTGACGGGATGTTCAGTTTATTATTTAGAAACCACAAACCAATAGTTTCAGCTATCAGCAAAATAAGAGCTGCCAGCCCCCAATGAATTAGTACGGCATTGGTAAAAACCGCAATGATATTACCTTTTTCTTTTTTCCCGATTTCATGAGATAAAAATCTTTGTACGGATGCAGCCATAGAAGCACTTATCATAGCAAACATACCCACAAAGCCACCTACTACATTATATATACCATAGTCGCTCACACCCAGCATTGCCAACACTACGCGAGAGGTATATATGCCGACTGCCATAGTGACAAGCATACGAAAATATAGAAATAGCGTATTTTTTGCTACTCTACTTCTGCTATTTAAGCTTTCTGTCATTTCTTTTCTATAACCAGTCAATTTATTAATAAAATCAAGTGTTGGAAGCCATATATAGTTCCACCATACATGATGTGACCAAGTATCATAGATAAACTTATGACCTCTAACGGGTGTTCTCCAAGTTTTCCCATACCAGAACTCAATTATCTTCTCGGGATTTTTGGGGCATTTGTAAACATCACCAAGGAATTCTATATCTTGATACTCTTTAAAATACTTTTTGGGGGTATCTTCGTTGGCAAGAGCATAACAGTATAACTTCCACAAACTACATTTACGTATAGGTCTAAGAATATAGACATCTATATAACTATGTGTTCCTAACCTAAAGGAATATGTATTACCATCTAATGCCCTTATCAATTTCAATCCATTTTTATGTAAGTATGGAAGAATATCAAGAAGTTTACTCTCGTCTTCTATAAACACATCTAGATCTTCATCGCCTGGTATCAAATCATGTTCACGAATAGCTCCTAACAACGTGCCAAAAGCTAAATAAAACTCCAGTCCTTTTTCATTAAACAGAGCTTTTACAGTCCGTAATAAATCTTTAGCTTCGTCGTGATTCATAGGTTCACAAACCTCATAGTTTAACGTTTCTTTTTCGTAATAAAAAGGAACCCCATTTACAAGTATAGACTCTTTAGACATATTCACACACATATATATATTAAATGCAACTTATCATTGATTATTACTTAGACATTTTCTGCAATCTCTGAAAAAGCTGGCAACTATCATTACAAGCAGTATTCCCACAGGGAAAGCAGCAATAATCGTCACGCCTTGAAGACTATAGAGAGAGTTTTGAGCAAAGAGCAAACCTATAGGAAGAAAAATAAGCAACAAAGCCCAGAATCCTCTAATTTTGCGCGCAGGCTCCTCGTCTGCAGAAATATGCTTATAGCTATAAGACGAAGTAATGTAAGTAATGCCATCAAGCGTTGTGCTATAGAAGGCTATCATTGTGACGACAAGCAACAACAGGGCTACAGCAGGAAGAGGCAGCGTATTGAAAATCATCAAGATTGCGTCATACATCTCACCACCTTTACCAATATAGCCCGTTACGTCCAGCCCATGCTTCATCTGCTGAGCAAGACCATAGTTGCCAAGGATGATAAATGACATATAGGTTCCAGCGAGCCCCCATCCAAATGAACCGAAAACTGTGTTACGAATGGTACGTCCTTTGGAAATAAGAGCTATAAAGAAAGGAGTTGCCACGCACCACACCAGCCAATAGGCCCAATAATATACCGTCCAGTTTTGTGCGAAACCATTCTCGCGCAGGGGGTCCATATAAGTGGAAAGACCGATGAAGTTTTGGGCTAAATTTCCAAGTGACTGAAAACCTGCCTCTATAATGAAACGAGTTTCTCCTCCCAAGAAAAGGAAATAAAACAAAATGCCAAAAAAGAGATACGAACAGATTCCTGCAAGTTTACTGATTCCTCTTACTCCAAATAAAACGGTGATGGTGTAGATAGAACAAATGAGCAAGAGCACACAAATAGTAATAACAGTATTAACTTCGAAACCAAACACAAAACCCATTGCTCTTGTCAAAAGAGGAGTAGCTAACGAAAAGGTTGTGGCAGTGGCACAGACTACGGCAAAGATAGCTGTTATATCGATCACTTTACCCCAAAAGCCGTCAACCTTGTCACCAAGCAACGGACGACAAGCTTCAGAAAAACGCTGCCGATCACGTTTGCGCACATGCATCATAAAACCGAAACAGACCGCAAGAATAACATAGAATCCCCAAGCCAAAGGTCCCCAATGGAACAATGTGTATGTAGGGGCCCACATCACCATAGGGCCCATTTCTGCCAAATGAGGCTCCGCACCATATAGGGCCCATTCTATCAAAGAGTAGAACATGATATCGGCTGCCATGGTTGAGGTAAAGATCATCGTGCCCCACTTGAAATTACTATAAGCAGGTTGATCAATATTACCCAACTTAATTCTACCATAATTAGGATTCAAAGCAACATAAAGCGCACAAACCACGCTACCAATGGCAAGTACGGGATAGTAAATACCAATCGTGTCACCAAAGAATCCACGCATTGTGTCAACTACAGATTTTGATTCCTCAGGCACAATCATAAACACCGCCATCAATGCTATCACAATAGCAAAGGGAATCAACATCGTGGCCCAATCTATTTTTCTCTTTTGCATTTCTATTTATTTTTCAATTTTCTTTATATTTCTTATCGCTCTCTCGTAACGATCCCGTCCGTATGTTCCAAAATCATCACCTTTGGCCTCTTTTATCACTGTCCATTGCGCCCATAGGTAATCCCACAGAATCATATAGCAAAGAATCTTTTGGGAGGCATTGTCGGGTATATTTCCATTAAAATACTTATCCAGTATGTAGTCTTGATTCTCCTTGGTGAAGTCTGCCTCAATAAAGAGTGCGGCAAAATCAGCCATAGGGTCATTCATGCCCGAATATTCCCAATCTATAAGGTAGATTGTTCCATCCTTCGCCTTGATAAAATTCTCATAGAGAGCATCATTGTGACAAGGGCACAATTCTACCCCCAGTTCATTCAGGTATCCTTCAAGTGCCATGACCCGAGGACGAACTTCTTCCCATCCCTCATACATGGTAGTCCCGGCTTTATGTATCAGCAGGTCATACTTTTCTATCTCTTGAAAGATGTTGAACTCATTTTTCAAGCGAATGCGAGAACCATGAATGGTCTGATAGATTTTGGCTATCTTCTTCATGTTGTCATGGCGCTGTATAGTTGCAGCGTTGAGTGTCTCAGCATTTTCAACAAAATCAGCCAACTTGATTCCTGTCTTTGCGTTGAAGTAACGAATCTCAGGATTCACGCCCATCTTGCATGCCTCGATAGCGTTGAACTCCTCGTTTGCGCGCTCCACCATACCCTCCGATCCATTTCCAGGCACACGAAGCACATAGCTCTTGCCTTCGAAATTCACTCGGAAATTCTTGTTGCTCATTCCGCCTATCTGAATGATTTCGGCTGTACTAACATTCTTGTTGGGAAAGATGTCATGCAAGTGCATGATCAGATTGTCATGGTCGAACGGATTCTCACGCCTGCGAAGACGTGGGTAAATCACATTCTGGAGTTTCTTGAAGTCTTCCTCGCAATCCACATCTCCCCAAATCAAGTTTTTGAGCACAAGGACAGGGCGGTCGAGCGGATCCGTCACATCCATCAGCAGATACTCATAGTTGAGGTATGGATTACTGGCATGCTCCCATGCGCACAGCAACAGATGGAACGTATCCAACGTGATACGACTCACGCCAATCATCTCACCCTCAAAATGACATACATGATGGCGGTCTTTGGTGATCTTTGTCACAAAGCCATGCTTTGTTTCCATAAAGCACTCATCGCCAGAACCACTTTCCTCTGTCATAGAAAGGCAATTACCCTCTGTTTGTGCAGCCAGTTGTTCAAGAAGTCGTCGCTCAAAGAACGTATCACTTTCTATGAGCAGGAAGTCTTCGTTAACGTAGTCCCTTGGCCAAGGCAAAGGAGCCCAAAGAAGCCGTAAACTCATAGTCTTTGTTCACTATCAACGTTACGTCATCCGCTTCATATTTTTCGAACATTTCTGCCTTGTATCCTACTACTATAAGGATATTGCAGAAATGCAGATCTCGCAATATTCCTATGGTTCTGTCCAAAAGACAAAGATCTGGAACAAATGGTTTGAGAGGATAAGGTACCTGAGACTCTTTCTCACGCCTCGCAGCAAGTATTACGGCTGTCTTCATATCTTTTTATCCTTGGTTCGGTCTTGTCGTTATACTCATAAGTGATATCGCCCACCTTAAACTGGAAATGCAGGAAATCTCCATGATGCTTGATGTTCTTGAAACCATAGACATCTGCCTCCTGGATATTAAGACTTTTGCATATTGATTTCACAACACTTGAACGAGTATCCCCTACATAGCTGACGTCAAACAAGCGCAACTCGTCAAGGCTGTCAAATTCCTGGATATCACCTTCTTTACAGCGGTTGTTTTTCATCTTGGGCACTTGTTCGAGATAACGAATATACAAATCCTCCCAATACCCTTGCTTGGTAGTTTCATTCTTATACTCCTCAATCATAATTTTACGGAATGCCTCAGAAAACGCATGATTAAAAAACACATGCCCTACCATATACCACGCATCACGTCCGCCAACCCTCACGTCTGTGATAAAATCTTCCCCATTGGTCGTAAGACAATACTCGTTCGTCTTACCCTCAGCATAAAGGGCAGAATAATAGCTATCTGGCGAATCCGCTATGAATAGATTCTCGGGGAAATAATTGTCTGAGCTACAAACAAATGTATTATCTAACCTATCAATCACTCGAATCAGCGAGGAAGTGTTGTTATAACGTGCAAAATCTTCATTAAGCACTATATCCACACCAAACTTGCCATTGAGATAGGCAAACATATCCGCCTTATAGCCAACAATTATGGTAATATCAGAAATGCCGGCTTCTTTCAATTGACGTATTTGGCGTTCTATCAACACTTCATCTTTAACCTCAAGCAATCCCTTGGGACATTCGGCAGATAGTGGCACAAATCTCGAAGAGGTGCCTGCTGCCATGATAATGGCATTCCGTCTCTTCATTATCTTAGAAAGCAAAATTTGCTACAAAGTTAATATATGATTTATCGAAGGCTGGATTATAGATGTATTCTACACTCAAAGGTAAGGCCCAGCCATTCTTAAACTGCACGTTATAGGTATATTTCAAATCAAGATTGCATACGGCAAACTTCTTCTCGTAGTTGGTATAGCACGACTTGTTTGGCGTCACACCCAAGGCCAAAGAAAGGCGATTGTCATCTAGAAAGTCGTAATAAGTACCAATTTCCATGTAGGTAGAATATGCCTGTTTCTTGTTTCCCGAACCATCGTCACAAGCATCATCATCCCCAGCAAAGAAATTGCTAACAGTAATCCAAAGTGGAACTTTTTCAGGAGCATAGGTTATGCTTGCCTCTAACCAATGGCCGTTGTGTTTGCCACCAATATACTCATCATCCTTACCATTGATCGTTGGATAATAATAGTCGCTGAAGCCCAATGTCAGCCCTTTCCAGGTATAACTAACCCCGAGGTCCACTTCGGCATACTTACCATTTATAGCATATCCACCCATAGCGTATACATAAAGGCCATTCCATTGATAGTTTATACCAGGGAAGACAACAGGAGACGCGTCTTGGGACATCATCTCCATGCCCCGCCACACATACTTGGTCTGAAGGTCAACTCCCAAATGGAAATTTGAAGTTCTGAGTTTCGCTCCCCAGTTGTTTTTTTCATGGGGTTCGGTTATTTCAGTGGCTTCTTTGAACTCCCTCGCCTCAACCTCTGTAGAAGAGATCGGTTCTTGTACATTGCCAAACTGCTGAGCACAAGAAGATGTGTATATTACCAACAACGACAACACTAAAAAATATTTTTTCATTTCTTCATCAATTTAGTTACATCCTTTTCATTTAAGAAATCCTCCATAATCTTACTAATGGCAATTCCTATTTCTTTGGAAACAGAAGGCATCTTTTTATTTTGAATCGACTTAACAAAAGCAACAATCTCATATCGGGTTCCTTCACCTTCCAACTGATAGAAAAATCTACGATTGTTCTCCGCGTTCTCATATCTAACTTCAAAATAATCTGTCTTCCACCATGGTGCAGGAACATATATATATCCTTTGGTGCCAGAGATGATTAAGCAGCCTTCACTTTTTACGCCCTTTCCCACACTTATGCTTGCACATGCGGAAGGATAGACAAAGGTGCATTTGGTAAATTCATCATACTTGTATTCTTCATTGGCAATGCGCGAAATGATTTCTTTTTTGCTATAGTTTACCCCGAGAAGCTGGAAAACAGGTAACAAAGCAGTAGGCCCCCAATCATTCAAACTGCTAACGCAACCAATTGCTTGTTGGTTATCTGCAAAATTCACTGCTCTTATGCTGGTACAAGTAGAATCTATAGAAACAACATCACCAATTATTCCGCCTTTCACCAAAAGAAGCATACGGTTGTAAGCTGTTGAATAGGCTGTTTTACAAGCTAAAGAAAGAACACATCCTTTTTTTTCTGCCAATTCAAATAGCTCATGTGCCTGTTTCGCATTCTGGGTAAGCGGCATCTCACAAAGAACATGCTTCTTATGCTCAAGGGCGTAGGTAATATACTTATAGTAATTTGCAGGATGGCTATAAATATATACAGCATCTACTTTTTCCACAAACGCCTGAAAATCGGAATTTGCAGACAAGGTCCTAACTCCATTTACATATTTACACTCTTCGATAAATTTTTCTGTGACAATACCGTCCCCATAAACACCCAAAACAATTTCTCTATCATGGGAACGAATGATACTACTTGAAATACCTTCTGTCCTTGGTAGATAGATCACTCTACAATAATCATTGAGATAATCAAAGTGACCTTCCCAATCTGATCCTATGGCAAAAACATCAATGGCATACTTTTGGATATCGTCTATTTTTTGACCTTCATACTCCTCGATAATGACTTCGTCAGCAAGGCCCGTGGCTTGAACGCCAGCTACTCTTTCCATTAAACTCTGCTGGACATTTATTTTACCACGAGTTTTGTCGAAGTCATCCGCCGTAACACCAACAATCAGATAATCGCCAAGCGCCTTTGCCCGCTCAAGTAACTTTATATGACCATAATGCAACAGATCATATGTTCCATATGTTATAACTTTAGTCATAAAACGGCTTTATATAAATTTCTTTTTTCTTAAATCCAAGAACGCAGATATCAGTCTGTCATAATCGCCCTTGTGCAAATATCCAATATGACCAACTCTGAAAACAGTGTCCTTCAAATCCCCTCCATTGGGACACACCCATATGTCATACTCGTCCTTTAGTTTTAGAAATATTTCGTTAGCCGATTGAGTGGTCGGATGAAGAGGCGTCAAGGCATTGCTCAAGCTCTCGCTTATAACATCAAAAGGTAAATCATGCTCTACCAGTTTATCACGAAAATAATTCGCCAAACTTGCACAACGTTCTATTTCTGTTTCAACGCCACCATTCTCCTCTATTTCCCTTAGGCGAGCGTTTATCTGGCGTAGGATTCCAACGGCGGGTGTCCAAGGTGTCTGTCCCCTCTCCATGTTTTTTAAAGCGAGCTTCAAATCAAGATATTGGCAACAACACTTGGTTTTGGCTATACGATTCAAAGCAGAAGGAGCAAGCAACATTACTGCTATGCCTGGTGCACAAGCCAGAGCCTTTTGACTACCTGTTATCATGACTCCGCCATCTAGTGATTGCATATCAAAAGGATCACAAAGAAACGAAGAGATAGTGTCAACAATTAAGAAACAATCATTTCGCTTGCAGAAATTAGACACAAGATCCATATCATAATGAACACCTGTAGACGTCTCATGTTTCTGGATTAAAAAAGCAGTATATCCTTTGCCTTCATATTTTGACAAATGTTCTGGCTTCAAAGTTTTCCCATGCCCCAATTTGATCTCAGAAAAAGGGATCTCATGCAAACTAAGGAGTTCTACAAAGCGCTGCCCAAAGCTTCCTCCATTTACCACAAGCGCTTTGTCATCTTTGGAGAGACAGTTTATGATAGCGGCCTCCATACCTCCAGAGCCAGAGCAAGTCATAAAGACTGCTCTACTATCATTGGTTGCTTTGGAGAATTTCTTAACGAGTCGCTCGTTCTCCAACATCATTTTGGAAAACTCTGCGGTTCTAAAATAAGGCACCTGCTCAGCGCCTATTGCCCGTACAACATCACTCGACTGTACTGGGCCAACAGTAAAATTTAGCATTTTTTCAAATAACTATTTAGGGTTAATTCCTATTCTTCTATCGCATAGATCGTAAGCGTCCAAAAATGTCAAAACGCCTTTATTTTTAACTTTCTTTCACTAAAAATCATCACTCCAAACTAATTGTCATCGGAAGCAAGTTCTCGTAATCCGTCCTACCAGACTTCACGGCCTTGAGTAAAGCCTTGAAGTATTGCCTGGACGAGACTCCGACTTGCTTGCAAGTTTGAATAAAGGTATTATACATTGCCGATTTCAATACTCCTTGAACACTTCCGACTCCAAAGAACGACCTGGCTGCTGGCTTTTACTTCCACTGTAAAGATCAAAACGAAGGAGAGCTATCTCACGCTCCAAATCCTTACGCTCCTTGGCATGCTTCTTTCGTTCAGCTTCCAACTGATGATTTTTCTCGTTGGCATCAGCCAACAGGGCCTCAGTTGTTTCCAACCTTCTCTTCGTATCGGCAAGCTCTTGTTTGGTTTCTTGTAATTGCTGAAGCACAACATCCATCTTTTGAGAATGAGTGGCACCTAAGGCCATGTTCTCATCATTGTGTGCTTGCTGTTGAAGACGAGACAAACGAACCTCATCCGTCAACTGTTTAATATTGGCAGTAAGGCGGCTTATCTCCTCATCCTTGGACTGAACTTGCGAATACAAGAATTTACAAAAGATATGTAGTTCTTCTTCTGTCATACCATGGGACGGTTCATATTGTCATGCTTCTTGAGACACGCATAAGAATTTCTTGCATGAATCACCTTGCTTAACACAAAAGGAAAACTCATACTTCTTATTGAATCCTTCAGTGCAACCTCTCATCACATTTCGTTCTTCTGATTTGTTATGCCAAATGGTATGTGTACCGCTGGAACATTATCAAGATTCTGAAGATGCTTCATTTGGTCATCAAAGAAGATATGAGGTTTCATTATCTTCAAGATTCGGGATTTATCCATGCCGCCAAGAAAGAACAACTGATCGACTTCAATATTCCATTCTTTTAGAGTTGTCAAGACTCTTTCATGAGCAGGAGCATTTCTGGCCGTCACAATGGCCGTTTGGAGAATTGGCACATAAGACGTATCATTCTGTGCCTTTTTCCTTTCCATCGCCTGAAAAGTCGATATGCGTTTCAAAAGCGGCTCCAAAGGCCCATTAGACAAAGGCTTATGAGCATTTTCTGCTTCATGTTCCATATAATTGTCCATTCCTTTTGTTTGATAGAATTTTTCCGACTCATCATCTGCAAGAACACTATCAAAGTCAAAAGCTAATCGAAATTCAGCGTCATCCTCATCATCAACAATTGTCTGGTTTAACACTGTTCCTGCTGCATGTCCCGCCATCAGGGCAGCCTCAGTATCTGCAGAATTAGAAGTAAGGAATAATGTAGAATTGTATGCTGGAAGATACTGAAAATTTGGTTTCCCAGAGGTAAACACAAATCTTGTAATATCTAATCCCCATTTTTGTATTGAACGCATTGCCCTATTACCTGCCGCTGGACTATTCTTTGAAAAAAGGACAACCTCTATAGGTTTTTCTTCTGGAAAAGACTCGTTCAATGATAAAAGCCTCTTGATAAATGGATATGCTACACCTTTTTCCAATGTATTGTCGATATTTGCTTCTTGATATTTCTTGTACGCATCAACGCCTTCCTCTTGAAAGACTCTATCGCTTTCTTGCATATCAAACAGTGCACTTGATGTTACGCACACCACAAACTTTTTTTCTATCGGATACGCCATAGTTTATTTGTGTACTATACTATTTTCGGTATTGTTACTGCCTTTATTTGTAGCTGTTGGTGGTATTGTACCACATTCGCTCATAGAACTACCTGTACAACAACTTCCATATATTTTAGAGCTTGACACAAGTCCATTTCTGTTCGCGACTCGGCAATGCCTGAGTGAGCTCGGCATTGCTCTCGCCGCATCAGAATTTGCGCCAAACCATTTTATTGACTATACCCACATAGCTTTGCACGATCTTCACGACCTTGGTGCTGACATTCTCATCCACATAGTCGGGGACGGGGATGCCATGCTGGCCGTCACGGCAAAGTTCGACGGCGGTGTCAACGGCCTGGAGCAAGGACTTCT